>Ga0315336_1000191_pt1 | contig 244013 bp, 241 predicted proteins | sample ASW5metaG_FD_204512 | JGI IMG/M metagenome (GOLD analysis project Ga0315336, IMG submission 204512) | Ammonia-oxidizing marine archaeal communities from Monterey Bay, California, United States - ASW #5 | ecosystem: Environmental > Aquatic > Marine > Intertidal zone | place: USA: California... | reverse complement strand
GCACAGCTCTTCACTCTGGCCACCAGCAAAGCCGGCGACGGCGCCCCACCTCCAGTGACAAAGCGCGCACGTTTACGTGAGGCAACGAATGCCCCCACGCGCGCATCTTGACGTGAGGCAACAGGCTGACATTGATGTCTTGGAGCCTGGAACGGTCAGCGGCTGCGGCGGAAAATACGGCGGAGTCGACCGCCGCGCTCTTCGGGCCGGGCGACCGGCGGTGGTGGTGGCTCGGCCTTCGGCCGCACCACTGTGGCCGCAGTGTCTGAAACCGGCTTTTCATTGTCAGGATCCGTTTCAGCTTCGGCCCCGTCAGATTCCTCCGCCTCGGCATCGTCGGCTGCTGAATCTTCGGCCTCCGCCGCTACCTCTTCGGCGACTTCCTCGGCCTCTTCGGCACTTTCGACCGTGGACTCGTGAGCCTCGGGTGCGGCCTCCTGCGCCTCGACAGCGTCCTCACCCTCGACAGCACCAACGCCACCGACGGACTCCGGTTCATCGTCGGTGCTCTCTTCGACCTCGGCCGGTTCGGGTGAATCGTCGGTTTCGTCCTCGACGTGTTCTGCGGCCTCAGCCAGCTCCAACGCAAGTTCGTCGGCATCGGCATCTTCGGTGGCTACGTCTGTTCCGACTTCCTCGGACCCATCGTCGTCACCCGACTCCTCGGCTTGTGTCTGGACCGCGTCCTCACCCTCAGCGCCCGCTTCGGTCGAGTCCTCGTCCTCGGCGGCGGACTCATCCTCAGGGAGCTCCGCCTCGGCTTCGGCTGCAGCCTCCAGCTCCGTACCTACGTCCTCGGAGTCTTCGTCGGTTTCGGCCGCGACTTCTGCGGCGACTTCCTCAGCCTCGTCGGCACCCTCGAGGGCGGCCTCATGCGCCTCAGCGGCAGCCTCTTCGGCCTCAACGGCGTCCTCACCCTCGACAGCTCCCACACCACCGACAGACTCTTCTTCTACGGTCTCGTCTGTTTCGGGTTCGGGCTCGGAGTCTTCGTCGGTTTCGGCCCCGACTTCTGCGGCAACTTCCTCAGCCTCGTCGGCACCCTCGAGGGCGGCCTCATGCGCCTCAGCGACAGCCTCTTCGGCCTCAACGGCGTCCTCACCCTCGACAGCTCCCACGCCACCGACAGACTCTTCTTCTACGGTCTCGTCTGTTTCGGGTTCGGGCTCGGAGTCTTCGTCGGCTTCGGCTGCAACTTCTGCGGCAACTTCCTCAGCCTCGTCGGCACCCTCGAGGGCGGCCTCATGCGCCTCAGCGGCAGCCTCTTCGGCCTCAACGGCGTCCTCACCCTCGACAGCTCCCACGCCACCGACTGACTCATCCGCATCGTCCTCGGTTTGTTCGGTCTCTGCCGCTACGGCCGCCGCGAGCAGTTTGGCTTCGGCGGCAGTCTCTTCATCGACGGAATCGTCAGGCTCCAGATCCTCAGAATCGACGTCGAAGTGCTCATCCGCGTCGGCCCGAGCGTCTTCGTCTTCGTCCTGCCCGGCCGCCTTGGCCGCCGCAACCACTCCCGAAGTCGCCGCGACAGCGACAAGTTCGTCGGCCACCTCACTGATGAGCGACTCATCGCGCGGCTTACCCTTCAGCGTCGCCGGGTCCTCGCGACCCTTCGGCGCCACCATGAAATACACCACCGCACCGATGAATACGAACGTCGACGTGAACGAGTTGACCCTGATATCGGCGATCAGCGTGGCCTGATCGCTACGCAACAGTTCGATCCAGAAGCGACCCAAGCAGTAGCCCGCGACATACAGCGCGAACAACCGGCCGTGACCGATCCTGAACCGCCGATCGACCCAGATCAACAGCGCGAAAATCAGGACATTCCACACCAATTCGTACAGGAACGTCGGATGGACAACCTCGTACAGCTGGCCTGTCGATACCCCATTGGCCAGGTCCGGGCTGACCACACCGTTGGCGCCCTCGCGCTCGTAGATCTCCAGCCCCCACGGCACCGTCGTCGGCCGGCCGTACAACTCCTGGTTGAAGTAGTTGCCCATTCGGCCGATCGCCTGCGCCAGAATGATTCCCGGCGCAATCGCATCGCCGAATGCAGGCAGAGGAATGCCACGATTCCGGCACGCGATCCACGCTCCAACGCCGCCGAGTGCGACCGCGCCCCAGATTCCCAGGCCGCCGTCCCAGATTCGCAGCGCCCCGAGAATCCCTGGCTTGCCCTCACCGAAATACTTCGACCAGTCGGTGATGACGTGATAGAGCCGACCGCCGATCAGGCCGAACGGCACCGCCCACAGCGCGATGTCGTAGATGACGCCGCGCTCACCGCCCCTGGCTTCCCACCGCCGGTCGCCGATGATCAACGCCGCCACGATCCCGACGATGATGAACAACGCGTACGCACGAATCGGAACCGGACCGATATGCCAAACGCCCTGCGACGGACTCGGAATGTAGGCGAGCACAGTCGTCGTCACGCGGTAACCCTCTGCCGTACGCCCTCGGCGAGCTCAGCGGTCAGTGTCCGCACCGCGTCCTCTCCCTCCTGCAGGGCTGACACCAGCGCCGAACCCACGATCACCCCGTCCGCATATGCACCGATCTCTGCCGCCTGCTCGCGTGACCGCACACCGAGGCCGACGCCGACCGGGATATCCGACACCGCTTTCACGCGGCTGACCAACGCGGGCGCCGCATTGGATACGGCGTCGCGCGCGCCGGTCACACCCATCGTCGATGCGGCATAAACGAATCCGCGTGAAGCCTCAACCGTCGCCGCCAACCGCTCGGGCGTCGACGATGGCGCCACCAGAAAAATGCGGTCCAGGTCGTGGACTTCCGATACCTCGATCCACTCCGACGCCTCATCGGGAATCAGATCGGGCGTGATCATCCCCAGTCCGCCTGCCGCGGCCAGATCGCGCGCAAACGCGTCGACACCCCAGCGCAGCACCACATTCCAGTAGGTCATCACGACGGCCCGACCGCCCGCGTTGCTGATCGCCTCCACCGCCGCCAATGTGTCGCGTACCCGCACACCGCCGCGCAGCGCCACTTCGGTGGCCGCCGCGATCGTCGGCCCGTCCATACCCGGATCCGAATACGCGATGCCCACCTCGACGAGATCGCAGCCGGATTCGACCAGCGCAGTCATCGCCGAGATCGACTTCGGCACATCGGGAAAGCCGGTCGGCAGGTAACCGATCAGCGCCGCGCGGTCTTCCGACCGGCAGGTGTCGAACATAGCGGCCAACCGGCTCACGATTCACCGTCCATCAGACCGAACCATTTCGCCGCCGTCTCGACATCCTTGTCGCCGCGTCCCGAGAGGTTGATCAGAATGATCGCGCCGCTACCCAGTTCCTTGCCCAGCTTCAGCGCTCCGGCGACGGCGTGCGCCGACTCGATGGCCGGGATGATTCCCTCGTTGCGGCACAACAGTGCGAACGCATCCATCGCCTCGGTGTCGGTGATCGGCCGATATTCGGCGCGGCCGATGTCCTTCAGGAACGCATGCTCGGGACCCACACCCGGATAGTCCAAACCAGCCGAAATCGAATGGGATTCGATGGTTTGACCATCCTCGTCCTGAAGCAAGTACGAGAACGAACCCTGAAATGCCCCTGGTGTCCCGCCCGCGAATGTCGCTGCGTGACGCCCGGTTTCGACGCCGTCGCCCGCCGCTTCGAAGCCGACCAACCGCGTCCCGGGATCGTCGATGAACGCATGGAAGATTCCGATCGCATTCGACCCGCCACCCACACACGCCGTCACCACATCGGGCAGTCGGCCGGCCTGCGACTGGATCTGCGCGCGCGCCTCGAGCCCAATCACCCGCTGGAAGTCGCGCACCATCGTCGGGAACGGGTGAGGTCCCGCCGCGGTGCCGAAGCAGTAATAGGTGTTGTCGGCGTTCGTGACCCAATCGCGAAAGGCTTCGTTGATCGCATCCTTGAGCGTCTTCGAACCGGCCTCGACGGAAACCACTTCCGCGCCGAGCAGGCGCATCCGCGCGACGTTCAGCGCCTGACGTGCCGTGTCGACGGCACCCATGTAGATGATGCACTCCAGACCCAGCAGTGCACAGGCGGTAGCGGTCGCCACCCCGTGCTGGCCGGCGCCCGTCTCGGCGATCACCCGCGACTTGCCCATCTGCTTGGCCAGCAGCGCCTGACCGAGCACATTGTTGATCTTGTGAGATCCGGTGTGGTTGAGGTCTTCTCGCTTCAGGAACAGTCGCGCCCCACCCGCATGCTCGGAAAGCCTCGTCGCCTCGTAGATCGGCGACGGCCTGCCGGTGTAATGACGCTGCAGCCGATCCAGTTCATCGAGGAACGCCTGATCGCCACGAGCCTTCTCGTAGGCGGCGGTCACCTCTTCGATCACCGTCATCAGCGCCTCGGGGACGAATCGTCCACCATAGACACCGAAATGGCCGCGCGCATCGGGATCGTGAACTGTGGGCTCGGCCACCGCTGCGCTGGAACGCGGCAACTCCGGCCCGGCGAGGTCGGCCATCAACGAAGCTCTTCGCGCAAGCGGCTCATCGCCGTGTCAGCGTGAGGGTTTCGGGCAGGACGGGTGCGTTCCTGCGGTGACCAGATCGGCAACGGCGCCGCGGGGGTCACCACTGGTGACCAGTCCCTCGCCGACGAGCACGGCATCGGCCCCTGCTCCGGCGTATGCGAGTAGATCGGCAGTGCCGCGAACACCCGACTCGGCGATGCGGATGACCCCGCTCGGCAGGCCAGGCGCGATGCGCGCGAAGCAGTCCCGGTCGACGTTCAGTGTCTTCAGATCGCGTGCGTTGACTCCGATGACTTTCGCACCTGCCTGCAGGGCTCGATCCGCTTCCTCTTCGGTGTGCACCTCGACAAGCGCTGTCATCCCGAGCGATTCGGTGCGGTCGAGCATGGACTCCAGCGCCTGCTGTCCGAGCGCGGCGACGATCAGCAGCAACATGTCGGCGCCGTGGGCGCGCGCCTCGTGAATCTGATACGGGCCGATGATGAAGTCCTTGCGCAGCACCGGGATTGACACCGCTGCGCGCACTGCGTCGAGATCGTCCAGAGAGCCGTTGAACCGGCGCTGTTCGGTCAGCACACTGATGATGCGTGCGCCGCCGTCCTCGTATGCGCGAGCGAGCGCCGCAGGATCCGAGATCGACGCCAGCTCTCCGCGTGACGGGCTGGCGCGCTTCACTTCCGCGATCACGCCGATGCCGGGTTCGCGCAGAGCCGCCAATACGTCCAGCGGAGACGGTGCGGCCTTCGCCGCTTCCTTGATGTCTGCGAGCGGTAGAACAGCCTCGCGAGCTGCGACATCAGCACGAACACCCTCAATGATGGTGTCGAGCACGGTTGCCGAACTCATGGGAGTTGATTCCTCTCGGATGATGCCCACAGATCTCTATCGAAGGGTAACGGGTCGCCACACCCTCCGGTGTCACCGCCCCTCGCCCGGGTCGGTCGGGTCGCGGCCTTCGTCGAGCGCTTCCCACAGCTGTCGCTCCGACATCGCGTCGTCCGATTTGTCCGCCGGAACAGCCGTACGGCGTGCGTAGCGAGCCACACCCGAGACGTTCCTGGACGCCGAGCGCAGCAGCAGCGCGGCACACACGAGTGTGACGACCGCTGCCATCCCCGTGACCAGCGCACCCCCGTAGTGCCGCTGACTCCCGACCAGGTCGGCGACTGGCGCATCGGCCAGATCAGACGCCCTGACGCCGACATCACGCACCAGCCACAGGCTGATCGCCAGATACGCCATACCGGCGCTGGCGATCGCCGCCAGTACGGCCAGCGCCCGCAACGGCCAACCCCGCACCGCCAGCGCGGCGACGGCGGTGGCCAGCAGCAGAACGGCCAGCGGCACAAGTGCCGTCGACCACGACCCACCGGACAGCGCGATCGTCCTGGGCTGCCCCAGCCCGTCGAACGACGTCACATCGACCCACGTCATCCGCGACGCCCCCCATAACCCCGCCGCGGCCAGCACCAGCCCGAGCTGCGCGATCCGAATCACGGTTCGGTCAGCGTTTCCGCTGCCGCGATGGCGTTCAGCACCGCGCGGGCCTTGTTCGCCGCCTCCGTGTACTCGTACGGCCCGTTGGAGTCGGCCACAACTCCACCACCGGCCTGCACATACGCCGTGCCTGCGCGCATCAACGCCGTGCGAATCGCGATCGCGAAATCGGCGTTGCCCGCGAAGTCCAGATAGCCAAGCACGCCGCCGTATAGCCCGCGACGGGTCTTCTCGACCTCCTCGATCAGCTCCATGGCACGCACCTTCGGCGCCCCGGACAGCGTGCCTGCCGGGAAGCACGCCGTCACCGCGTCCAACGCGGTCTTGTCGTCGGCCAGCTCGCCATGCACCGTCGACACGATGTGCATGACGTGGCTGTATCGCTCGATGTGGCTGTAGTCCTCGACCCGCACGGTCCCCGGCCGGCAGACCCGACCGAGGTCGTTGCGGCCCAGATCGACCAGCATCAGGTGCTCGGCGCGCTCCTTGTCGTCGTGGAGCAACTCCTTCTCGAGCATCAGATCCTCTTCCTCGGTCTGCCCGCGCCACCGTGTGCCCGCGATCGGATGCGTCGACGCCCGGCCATCCTTGACCGTCACCAGCGCTTCCGGGCTTGATCCGACGATCGAAAAGTCCAGTCCACCTTCATCGTTGGGCACATTGAGCAGATACATGTACGGGCTCGGGTTGCTCACCCGCAGCATCCGGTACACGTCGAACGGATCGGCGTCGGTATCCATCTCGAACCGCTGTGACGGCACCACCTGGAACGCCTCGCCCGCCTCGATGTCGCCGACGAGTTTCTCGACGATCGCCGTGTATTCCTCCACGGTGCGCTGTGAACGGTGCAGCGGCTCGGGCCTGCTGAACGTCGCGACGGTCGACGGGAGGGGCTCACCGAGGGCCGCGGTCATCACATCGAGCCGGCCGACCGCGTCGTCGTAGGCCCAGTCCACCCGCTCGTCGGTGCCGTTCCAGTTCACCGCGTTGGCTATCAGCGTGATCGTGCCCTCATGGTGGTCGACGGCGGCCACGTCGGTGGCCAGCAGCAGCAACATGTCCGGCAGTCCCAGATCGTCCACCGCAAACAACGGCAGCTTCTCCAGACGCCGCACCATGTCGTAGGCGAAGAACCCCACGAGACCCGACGAAAGTGGAGGCAGGCCCGTCACCGGTTCGGTCTTCAGCAGCTCCAGCGTCGCGCGCAGGGCCGCGAGCGGGTCACCGCCGGTGGGTGCATCCTTCGGGGTGGTGCCCAGCCAGACGGCCTCGCCGTCACGGACCGTCAGCGCCGACGGCGCACCGGCGCCGATGAACGACCACCGCGACCACGACCGGCCGTTCTCGGCCGACTCGAGCAAGAACGTCCCCGGCCGGTTGGCGGCCAGCTTGCGGTACGCCGACAGCGGAGTCTCACTGTCGGCCAGCACTTTGCGGGTCACCGGCACCACCCGATGCTCGGCGGCCAGCGCCCGGAAGTCCTCGCGTGAGGTGGTGAGGGCAAGGTTGGCGGTCGATTGCACTCATCAATTCTCCCAGACGCGTGCCAGCGGCGACGACGACGCAGGGGTCAGCGGGCTGGTCAGCACGACCGGCCCCTGCGCCATGAACCGCGGCGTGCGGCCGCGGTGCTCGTCGGCGGCATGCACCGTGAACGGGTGGACGAGGTACATGTCACCGGGCTCGCCGGTGGCGTGCACGACCGATCGCTCAGCGCTCGCGTCATCGACCAGCCGACCCATCTCGGCCAAGTCCACCGCATTCGGACCCAGCACTCGCGCCACGTCGCGGTGCGATCCGGCCCGAATACGAGTGGGTGCGTCGTCCGGACCGACCTCCGAAAGCAGGGTGAGCAACAGCACCGTGTGCGGACGGCCGGTCACTGCCCACGACCCGTCGGGTTGCGGCGTATTGGCATCGATGTGCCAGCCGCGGTCGTCGTCGCGCGCTGCAACGGGGAACCGAACGGGGATGTTGCCCAACGCGCCTCGCGGCAACCACCCTCCGACACCGCAGACACTGTCCAGGGCTTGCGCCAGCGCGGGGCTGCGCACCAGCTCACCAAACGGCCCCTGCCCCGTCAGATCCGCCACCCAGCGGACCGGGTCCGACCAGCCGGCGGGATGGTCGGGCGACAGTCCCAGCTGCTGCCACAGTGCGGTGCGCGCCGCGTCGGCGGCGCCACGCAGGGCTGCCTGCCCGATCTTCGCGTAGCCATGGGACATGAACTCGTCGACATCCAGCATCGGAGGCACGCTCTCACGGACACGGCAACCCGCGCCAACGATTTTCTGTGGGCGTAGCGTGACGCTCATGAAACGTGGTGACCAGGTTGCAGAGTTCGAATTGCCGGACCAGACAGGCACTGTGCGAAGCCTCACGGAGTTGCTCGCGGGCGGACCGATCGCGCTGTTCTTCTATCCCGCCGCGATGACTCCGGGTTGCACCAAGGAGGCGTGTCACTTCCGCGATCTGGCTTCGGAGTTCGCCGCGGTCGGCGCTAGCCGCGTCGGCATCAGCACCGACGCCGTCGAGAAGCAGGCGAAATTCGCTGACAAGCAGAGCTTCGACTATCCGCTGCTGTCGGACACCGGCGGCGCCGTCGCCGCACAGTTCGGGGTGAAGCGCGGATTGTTGGGCAAGCTGTCGCCGGTCAAGCGGACAACGTTTGTGATCGACACCGATCGCACGGTCCTCGAGGTGATAGCCAGCGAGGTCAACATGGACACCCACGCAGACAAGGCGCTGGAGGTGCTGCGCCAACGTCAGTCCGCGTGACGCCGGTTCTCGAACTCGCCGACGTGACGTTCCGTCGCGACGGCAAGCAGATCATCGACGGCATCTCGCTCACCGTGAACGCCGGCGAGCATTGGGCGTTGCTCGGCCCCAACGGTGCCGGCAAGAGCACGCTGCTGGGATTCTGCGCGGCCGTCATGTTTCCGAGCTCAGGCACCGTGCGCATTCTCGGCGAGCAGATGGGGCGCGTGGACCTCGCCCGGCTGCGGCACTCCATCGGTCACGTCAATCCCCGTCACCGGCTGCAGTATTCGTTGACGGTGCGCGAGGTGGTGCTGACGGGTATCACGGCGACCATCGATCTCCCGATGCGTTGGGCGCCCAGTCCCGACGAACTCGGCCGGGCGGACGCGATGATCGACGCGGTCGGCTTGTCGCACAAGACGACTGATGTATGGCCGACCCTGTCGCAGGGAGAACGGGGTCGCACCCTCATCGCCCGCGCGCTGGTATCCGAACCGCGACTGCTGTTGCTCGACGAGCCCACAACGGGCCTCGATGTCGCCGCGCGAGAACAGCTGTTGGAAACCATCGATTCGCTCGACGAGACGCATCCCGACGTCGCGTCGATACTTGTCACCCACCATCTCGAGGAGCTACCGACAACCACGACGCACGCGTTGCTGATCGCCGAAGGGCGCACCATCGCCGTCGGTCCCGCGCGGACAACGGTGACGACCCACAACGTCAGCGCCGCGTTCGACCATCCGGTGGTCGTCGGCTACGACGAAGGCCGATGGACCGCGCGCGCCAAGGTCACCCGCATCATCGACCGCTGAGCGTCAAAGGCGGGTGCATCGGACATCCGCGTGACTTGGCGACTCGCGCCCGTCCGCGCGGGTGAAGCGAGCGCCGGCGTTGGCCGAATCAGCCCGTCTACTCGTCGAGGTACTTTCGGAGATGCTCGACCATGCTGGCCCGAAACTCCCGCATCGACGACGCTTTGGGCTTCACGCCATCGGCGCCGTGGTACATCCCTTCGACCGTGACCAACTCGCACGGCACTCCGGCGGCTTTCAGCCGCGCCGCATAATCGACGTCTTCATCGTGAAACACGTCGAGGTTCCCCACGCCGACCCAGGCGGGCGCGAGCCCGGACAAATCGACTCTGCGTGCGGGAGCGGCATATTCGGGTGCATCCGACATGCGCGGAGCGCGACCGAGATAGGCCGTCCAGCCGAACGTGTTCGATTCCGGTGTCCACGCGAAACGTCCCTGCCCCCGATGATCGCCGCGCAATGTGGATCTGTCATCCAGCATCGGATAGACAAGGACCTGCGCCCGCAACGGAATGCCCTCGTCGTGGCAACGCTGTGCAACAGCGGCCGCCAGACCGCCGCCGGCGCTCGCACCGACCACCGCGATCCGGGTCGGATCGATCCCCAATTCGTCGGCGTTGGCGCGCATCCAGTGCAGCGCGGCCATGCAGTCATCCAAACCCGCAGGAAATGGGTGCTCGGGCGCCAGACGGTAGTCCGGCGAAACCGCCACCACCCCGAGGTCATTCACCAGGCGGCCGGTGGCGGCACCCTCGAACTCGGGGGTGCCGACGACATACCCGCCCCCGTGGATCCACAGCACCGCCGGACTGGGCACGGCCCGGTACACCGGCGTGAAGACCAAAGTGCGCACAGTTGGCTCGCCGATGTGGCGCTGCGTGACGGAGACGTCGGCTCCCGGCTTCGTGCGCACCTTGAAAATCAACCGAAAGGCCCGCAACTTCTTCGCGGTCAACGAAGCCGCGACATACGGCAACAGCGGGCTGCGCAGCTCCGGCGCGACTCGGCCCACCGCATCGCGAACCTTGAATCGGCTGCGCCCCGCCGCAACGGCAAGCGTCAATCCGACGACCGCCGCGACCCGCTTCAGAGTCACTCCTCCGGCGCCAAAAGCACGTCAGCATCGAAGCAACTGTGCTCGCCGGTGTGGCATGCAGCGCCGACCTGGTCGACTTCCAGCAGCACCGTGTCACCATCGCAGTCCAGTCGCACCGAGTGCACATACTGGGTGTGTCCCGACGTGGCGCCTTTGACCCACTGTTCACCCCGCGACCGCGAATAGTACGTCGCCTCACGGGTTTCCAATGTTCGCGCCAACGCGTCGTCGTCCATCCACGCGACCATCAGCACCTGGCCGGTACCGCGCTCCTGCACCACCGCGGTGAACAATCCGTTGGCGTCGCGCTTGAGCCGGGCGGCGACGTCGGCGTCTAGTGCGCTCATCTCACGACAATCCCTTCTGCCGCCATCGCCGCCTTCACCTGATTGATCGTCAGCTCGCGGAAATGGAACACGCTCGCAGCCAGCACCGCGTCAGCACCTGCAACGACCGCGGGCGCGAAATGTTCCGGCGCCCCTGCGCCACCGCTGGCGATCACGGGGACATTGACCGCCCCCCGCACCGCCGCGATCATCGGCAGGTCGAACCCGGCCTTGGTGCCGTCGAAGTCCATCGAGTTCAACAGGATCTCACCGACACCGAGTTCGGCTCCCCTGGTGGCCCATTCGACGGCATCGATCCCGGTGCCGCGTCGCCCGCCGTGGGTGGTCACCTCCCAGCCCGACGGCGTCGGCTCCTGGTCCCGTGGCACCGTGCGTGCGTCGACCGAGAGCACGATGCACTGCGAACCGAACTGGCGCGACAACTCGGCCAGGAGTTCTGGTCTGGCGATGGCGGCCGTGTTGACCGCGACCTTGTCGGCACCCGCGCGCAACAACACGTCGACATCGGCCACCGACCGCACGCCACCGCCGACCGTCAGCGGAATGAACACCTGCTCTGCCGTGCGCTTGACGACCTCGAGCATCGTCGCCCGTCCGGCCGACGACGCGGTGACATCCAGGAACGTGAGCTCGTCGGCGCCCTCGGCGTCGTATGCGGCGGCCAGTTCGACGGGATCCCCGGCGTCACGCAGGTTCTCGAAGTTCACGCCCTTGACGACCCGGCCGTCATCGACATCCAGGCAGGGAATGATGCGAACCGCAAGGTCCATTCAGTAATCCTCCGGTGCGCCGACCGATTGCAGCAATTCGAGTAGTTCCCCGTGCACGCCCGGCGCCCCGACCAACGCTGAGCGCGATTCGGTGGTCCAATCAGTGCCGTCCAGGTTCGTGACGATGCCGCCTGCCGCCCGCACCAGCGCGACACCCGCGGCGTGGTCCCACACGTGCGCACCGAAGCTGATGGCACCGCCGAGGATTCCGGACGCGGTGTAGGCGAAGTCGACGCCGGTGGCACCGTGCATCCGCATACGCGAGCACTTGCGGCTGAGGTTCTCGATCACCGCGAGCCGGTAGCGCCCCGGTACCTTGCCCCGCGAATCGACGTTGAACGTGCTCACCCCGACGATGGCTTCGGACAGCTTCACGGGCTGTAGCGCCGGCTGCTCAACACCGTTGCTGCGAAAGGGCTTCCCGATGACACCGGTGAACCGTTCACCCGTGAACGGAACCCATGTCAGACCCGCGACGGGTTCGCCGTTTCGCAGCAAGCCGAGCAGGATGGCTGCCATCGGCGACCCGGCCGCATAGTTGAACGTTCCGTCGATCGGATCGAGCACCCAGACCAGCGGCGAGTCGACGTCGGCGCCGCCGAACTCCTCGCCGTGCACCTCGATGCCGGTCTCCCGCCGCAGCGCTTCGACGACTTGGCGTTCGATCGCGAGGTCCACTTCGGTGGCGAAGTCGTTGCCCTTCTTCTGGACCGCCGAATCGGCTCGGTGACCTTCGATGAACGGCTTGGCCGCATCGTCGAGGATCTTCGTGGCCACGGCGACCAACCCATCGAGGTCCGCCGTATCCAGGGCCATCTACTGTGCCACCGCCGCGAGCGCCTCGGGAAGCGTGAACCGCCCCGCGTACAGCGCCTTACCGACGATCGCGCCTTCCACGCCGCGGTCGGTCAGGGTTGCGATCGCCCGCAGATCGTCGAGGCTGGACACCCCGCCCGACGCGATCACCGGTGCGTTGGTGCGATCGGTGACTTTGCTCAGCAACTCCAGGTTCGGCCCGTTCAGCGTGCCGTCCTTGGTCACGTCGGTGACGACGAAGCGCGTACATCCTTCGCGGTCAAGGCGTTCCAGCACTTCCCACAGGTCGCCGCCGTCGGTTTCCCACCCGCGGCCCCGCAAGCGGTGGTCGTCGCCGGAGATCTTCACGTCGAGCCCGACGGCCACCTTGTCGCCGTGCTGAGCGACGACCTTCGCGCACCACTGCGGATTCTCCAGCGCGGCGGTGCCGAGGTTCACGCGGGCGCACCCGGTGGCCAGGGCCGCCTCCAGCGAGTCGTCGTCGCGGATCCCCCCCGACAGTTCCACCGCGACGTCGAGCCGCCCGACCACCTCGGCGAGCAGTTCACGGTTGTTGCCCCTACCGAACGCGGCGTCGAGGTCGACCAGGTGGATCCACTCCGCGCCGTCACGCTGCCAGGTCATGGCGGCGTCGAGCGCCGAGCCGTACTCGGTCTCGCTGCCCGCCTTTCCCTGCATGAGGCGAACGGCGCGGCCCTCGACCACGTCAACGGCGGGAAGCAGTATCAATCTCACGGCCGACAACCTAGAGCCCCTCAACCCAATTGCCCAAAAGCGAAGCTCCGGCGTCGCCACTCTTCTCCGGGTGGAACTGTGTCGCCGATAGCGGTCCATCCTCGACGGCGGCCAGGAACGGGACGGTGTGGGTGGCCCAGGTCAACTTCGCCTCCGGGCTGCCTTCCCATTGCTGCGCGGCATAGGAGTGCACGAAGTAAAACCGGGTGTCGGGATCAAGACCCTTGAACAGGCGGGTATCCGCAGGCGCGTCCACGACGTTCCAGCCCATGTGCGGGATCACCGGGGCATCCAGCCGGATCACCGCACCGGGCCACTGGCCGCAGCCGGTGCTCTCCACGCCGAACTCGACCCCGCGCGCGAAAAGGATCTGCATCCCGACGCATACTCCGAGCACAGGACGTCCCAGGGCAACCCGTTCGGCGATGATCTTCTCCCCACCGATCTGCCGCAGCCCGGTCATGCAGGCCTCGAATGCGCCGACGCCCGGTACCACCAGACCATCGGCGTTCATCGCCGCGTCGGCATCGGCGGTCACCTCGACGGATGCACCCGTCCGCTCCAGCGCGCGCTGAGCCGATCGAAGGTTTCCGGAGCCGTAGTCGAGGACAACGACTCTCGCTGTCATAGCGTGCCTTTCGTCGACGGCACTCCTGTGACACGCGGATCGAACTCGACGGCCTGACGCAGCGCCCGCGCGACAGCCTTGTACTCCGCCTCGGTGATGTGGTGCGGGTCGCGGCCGTACAGCACCCGCACGTGCAGCGCGATGCGCGCGTTCATCGCGATGGTTTCGAACACGTGGCGATTGACAACCGTGTGGTAGGGCGCCTCGGATCCGGCAATGGTGAAGTGCAGCATGTGATCCGGCTCGCCGGTATGCACGCAGTAGGGCCTGCCGGACACGTCAACCGCGGCGTGCGCAAGCGATTCGTCCATCGGAATCCAGGCATCGCCAAAGCGACGGATGCCCTTTTTGTCAGCCAACGCCTGCCCGAGCGCCTGGCCGAGCACGATCGCGGTGTCCTCGATGGTGTGGTGGCCTTCGATCTCGACGTCACCCTTCGCGCGCACGGTCAGGTCGAAGCTGGCGTGGCTGCCCAGTGCGGTCAGCATGTGGTCGAAGAAGGGCACCCCGGTCTCGACGGTGACGTTGCCGGTGCCGTCGAGGTCGAGTTCGACCACGATGTCCGATTCCTTGGTTTTGCGTTCGATTTTCGCGATACGGGACGTGGTCACTGTGCTCCTATGGATACGAGTTCGGTAGCCGCCAGTCGACCGCTGACCTCGAGCAGCGCATCGTTCTCTTCGGCAAGTCCGGTGGTGGCGCGCAGGTAACCGGGAATGCCGACATCCCGGATGAGGACCCCGGCAGCAAGATAACGCTGCCAGGTGGCGGACGCGTCGGCGAATTCACCGAACAACACGAAGTTGGCATCGCTGTCGATGACGCGAAAACCCATGCTGCTCAACGCTTCCGCGACTCGGTTGCGCTCGGCGATCAGCGTGGCCACGCTGCCCAGAGTGTCGTCGGCGTGGCGCAGCGCTGCTCGGGCGGCCGCCTGGGTCACCGCCGACAGGTGGTACGGCAGCCGGACCAGCAGCATGGCATCTATTACCGCGGGGGCGGCGACGAGATAGCCGAGCCGTCCGCCGGCGAACGCGAACGCCTTGCTCATGGTGCGGGTGACGACGAGCCTGCTCGGGTACTCATCGATCAGGTTGACCGCGCTGAGTTCGCTCGAGAACTCGCCGTAGGCTTCGTCGACGATGAGCATTCCGGTGGACATCGCTTCCAGGAGGGACCGCAGGTGCTCCAGCGAAACGCTCTGTCCCGAAGGGTTGTTGGGGCTGGCGAGAAACACGATGTCCGGTGTGTGCTCCTTGATCGCCCCGACAGCGACGTCGACGTCGAGGCTGAAGTCGTCGGCGCGGTTCGCGACGAGCCACTTCGTCTGCGTCCCGTCGGAGATGATCGGGTGCATCGAGTACGACGGGACGAACCCGATGGCGCTACGTCCGGGGCCGCCGAACGCCTGCAGAAGCTGCTGCAGGATCTCGTTGGAACCGTTTGCCGCCCACAGGTTCTCGACATCGAGGGCGACACCGGTCTGCGCACTGAGGTACGCGGCGAGATCTGCCCGCAATGCCACCGCGTCACGATCCGGGTAGCGGTGCAGCTCCCCCGCAACTGCTCGGACCGATTCGGTCACATCGTCAACGAGAGCCTTCGTCGGGGGGTGCGGGTTCTCGTTGGTGTTCAGCCGCACCGGCACCTGCAACTGCGGCGCACCGTACGGCGACTTACCGCGCAGATCTTCGCGCAACGGAAGGTCGTCCAGGGAAACTGATCGACCGGGCGGCTGCGCTTTCACTTCTTCGCGCAAGCGGCTCATCACCTTTCGAACCTCCGCCGGACCGCTTCGCCGTGGGACGGCAGGTTCTCGGCCTCGGCGAGCGTGATGACGTGCCCGGACACGTCCTTGAGCGCGGCCTCGTCGTAGTCGACGACGTGGATGCCGCGCAGGAACGTCTGCACGGACAGTCCGCTGGAGTGCCTGGCGCAGCCGGCGGTGGGCAGCACGTGGTTCGATCCCGCACAGTAGTCGCCGAGGCTCACCGGCGCGTAGGCACCGACGAATATTGCACCGGCCGAACGGATTCGGCCGGCGACGTTGCGGGCGTCGACGGTCTGGATCTCCAGGTGCTCGGCCGCGTAGGCGTTGACCGTACGTATGCCTGCCTCGAGGTCGTCGACCAAAACGGTCGCAGATTGCTTACCGCTCAGCGCCGCCGTCACCCGCTCGCGGTGGACCGTGGTCTCGAGCTGCTTCGCCAGTTCCTTGTCGGTGGCGTCGGCCAGCTCGGTGCTGGTGGTGACCAGCACGCTGGATGCCATCTCGTCGTGCTCGGCCTGGCTGATCAGGTCGGCGGCCACGTGCACGGGGTCAGCGGTGTGGTCGGCCAGGATCGCGATCTCGGTCGGGCCGGCCTCTGCGTCGATTCCGACCTGGGATCGGCAGATCCGTTTCGCCGCGGTGACCCAGATGTTGCCCGGCCCGGTGACCATATCGACCGGGGCCAGCTCGGTCCCGTCCGTGTCGGTGCCACCGAAGGCCAGCAGCGCGACGGCCTGCGCGCCGCCGACGGCCCACACCTCGTCGACACACAGCAGCCGCGCGGCCGCCAGGATCGTGGGGTGCGGCAGGCCTTGGAAGGGACCCGACTGTGCCTGTGGCGGGCTGGTGATCACCAACGAATCGACACCCGCCATCTGGGCGGGCACGACGTTCATGACCACGCTGGACGGATAAACGGCGTTGCCGCCGGGGACGTAGAGGCCGACGCGCTCGACCGGCACCCACCGTTCGGTCACGGTGGCGCCGGGGGCGAGCGTCGTCGTGGTGTCGGTACGGCGCTGGTCGGCGTGCACAGCACGGGCGCGGTCGATCGCCACGTCGAGCGCGGCACGGACGTCGGAGGGCAGTTCGTCGAGCGCGCTCTGCAGATGAGCCTCGGGCACCCGAACCTGCGTGGGTCGCACGCCGTCGAACGATTCGCCGAATTCGAGGGCAGCCTCCGCGCCGCGATCGGCCACCGCTGTCACGATGGGCCGAACCTTCGGCAGCACCGCATCGACGTCCACGCCACCGCGCGGCAGGGCCGACCTCAGGCGAGCAGCCGATAGCTCGGTGCCCCGCAGATCGATGCGGGCGAGCAGGACTGACGAATCACTCACGTAGCCATTGTCCCAGAACAGGCCAAATCGTTATCGGCTGCGCCACGCAGCGTCGCCCCAGGAGTCACGACGGCGTGCTTACTTGCAGAGATCGGCGATCTCGGCGCTGGACGCGTCGGCTTCCTTCAGCCTCGCCGACTGGGCCGGATCGGAGTTCGGGATACCTGCGATCGAGTGCGCCCCGATATCCATCAATTGGTTGGCGAACGTGCGGATGGCGTCCGTCAGATCCTGCGATGTATCCGGCTGCAGACGAGCCAGCAGGTACTGACCACCTTCGACGAGCGACAGGCGCGCGTTGGCGGCGACGGCCATCGAGCCGGTGACGTCCTCGGGGCCGCCCGGGGGTTGCAGGTTGGTATTCGTCTGGACACCGGTCCGAACGACGTTGAACGCCTCGCAGATGGTGGCCTTGGGGTCGTCGGCGGCATCGCCGGTGAAGACGGAAACCGATTCTCCTGACTGAGCTGACTGGGACTTCGACTCCTTGATCAATACCCAGGCGGCCAGGCCCACCGCTGTGAGCGCGATGACGAGGGCCAAGACGGACACGATAGAACTCTTGGCAGACGCCGCTGTCTCAGGCATGCGGCCGACAGTAGCGCCAGCTTCGGGGTCTTCGATTCGATTCTCATCGTCACGTAGTGTCCAGATTCATGTCCGCCAAGGATCACCCCAACAACGCGCCGGGCGTCCCGATGGTCTATCCGCCCACGTTCGAGCGCCTGCAGATCAAATACATGAACCCGATGGTCAAGCGGATCGCGCGGTTCATGCCCGGCGTCGCGAAGATCCAGCATCGCGGCCGCAAGTCCGGCAAGAGCTACGAAACCGTCGTCACCCCCTTCCGTAAGGGCAACACCCTCGCGATCACGCTCGGCCACGGCAAGACCGACTGGGTCAAGAATGTGCTCGCCGCCAACGAGGCCGATGTGCTCTTCGGCTCGCGCACGATCCACATCGTCAATCCGCGGATTCTGCCCGCGGGTAGCGGAGGAGCCGAGGACCTACCGTTCATGGCACGCGCACAAGCGAAGAAAATGGCGATCCTCGTCGCCGACATCGCCTGAGCGCTAACGCATGAAAACCGTCTTGCCCGTCATCACGGGCCAGACGTCGGCCGCCGCATCCCACCGCGCCACGCGGTCTACCGCGGGAGTGACATCGCACCCCGCCTGTAGTAGTTCGATGACCTGGGGAATGGCGGCACGGGCGTTGACCCGGCCCGTGACGAACCTGATCCCGCGCGTGTACATCGACAGCAACGGCATCTCAACCGCGCCCTGGTAGTAGATGCCGGTGTCGGTACACACGCCATCGGGCCACGTCCCGCGTAGCGTCGCTGCCAGCACATCGGGGTCGGCAGAGGTGTGGACGGTGACCGGGTAGCTGCCCAGTGATTTGTCCGGTTTCGGTATGTCATGCACTGTGGCCCCCAGCTTTTCGGCTGCGGCCAGCCGGTGTGGATCGATGTCGACATAGTCGACGCGGTAGCCGAGCGCGACGCCGAGTCCCGCCGCGTACAGGCCGATGGATTGCCGTCCGGCGACGAGGACACGTCGATCCCCGTCATCGAGCGCGTCGAGTTCGGCCCGGTAGGGACCGACGCCGCGCCAGCCGTCGACGATGTTGTCCGAAAGCGACGCGATGCCGATGGGATCCACCCCGCGCGGTATGGGCACCAGCATTGCGTCGGCGTACGGCACGTGCACCAGATCGGCCATGAATCCACCGCCGTCGAACCCGGCGAGCGGCGCCATTCCGTACATGGCCATCAGCGGCACCGCGCCGCACGATCCCGTCACTCCCCTTCGGCATTCGCGGCATTGCCCGCAGCTGATCTGGAACGGAATCACAACCTGGTCGCCGGGCGCCACACCCTGTACGGCATCCCCCACGGCGACGACCTCACCGATACCCTCGTGCCCGATGGCATGTCCGGGCGGCATCGGAAGCCTGCCCTGCGCGACGGCCACGTCGAGGTCGCAACACGCCACCACCGACGGGCGAACTATGGCCTGCTCAGGAGCTTGGATCTCGGGCTCGGCGGTTTCGCGCCAGGCGTATGCGCCCATCTCCTCGAATACCAGCTGTTGCATCGGCGCCCCTTCTTTAGCGACTGTTCAAGTATTCTTGAGTGACCTTTCAAGTAAAGTCAAGGGATGCCCCGCCCCGATCGGAGCCGCACCGCACTCGTGGACGCCGCCGCCATGCTCTTTCGCAGGCAGGGCTATGCCGCAACCGGCGTGAATCAGATCTTGGAGACCGCTGACGTCAAGGCCGGATCGCTGTACCACCACTTTCCCGACGGCAAACAGCAGTTGGCCGCCGCCGTGGTGGACACCGCCGGAACCGACATCGAGACGCGACTGCGGCAGTTCCTCAGCAGCGGATTGCCGGTGTCCGACATCGTCGACGGCTGGATCGATCTGATGTCCTCGGGGCTGGCGATGGACCGGCGCGACGGCTGCCCCATCGAACCGATCGCGACCGAATCGGTGAACGCCAGCCCGCTCGTTCGTGAAGCATCGTCTCGGGCATTTCACGCGTGGCAGATGGCCATCGCGGACCGACTGCGCGATGACGGCTGGGCCGAGGCCGACGCCAATGAGACGGCGCTCGCCGTCATCGCGCTGCTCGAAGGGGCGCTCATCCTCTCGCGCATCGCGGGTGACAGTGCCGCGCTCGACGCCGCGAAAGCGGGCGCGCGCACACTGCTCGCCAGATAGCTATTTGCACAACTGCTCGAGGCTGGTGTTCGCCTCGTCCGCATCCTTCAGTCGCTGCGCCTGCGCGGAATCGTCGTTCGTGACGCCGGCCGTCGCGTTCGCACCGATATCCATCAAGTTGTCGGCGAACTCGCGGACCTTGGCGGCCAGATTTTCCGGAGTCGCGGGGTCCAGCCGCGCGATCAGGTACTGGCCGCCGTCGTTCAGCGAGACCCGCGCGTTGGCTGCCACCGCCTGCGCGCCGGTGACGTCACCCGCCCCGCCCGCCGGCATCAGGTTGGTATTGAGCGAAACACCCCGCCGCACGACGTCGACCGCCGTACAGGCCCTGGCCTTGGCATCGGCGACCTGTGCCGCGTCATAGTCCCTGTTCGCGGGGTCCGACCGGTACAGCGACCAGGCGGCCACCCCGAGCGCGGCAACCGCCACGACCAGGCTGATGATGGTCAGCACCACGAGGCGGCGCGAGACGACGTTCACGATGCGCCATCGTAATGGCTTGTGCTGATTAGAGATCCAGCCCGATGTCCAGCACGGTCACCGAGTGAGTGAGCGCACCGACCGCCAGGTAGTCCACGCCGGTACCGGCGTACTCGGCTGCCGTATCGAGCGACAATCCGCCCGAGGACTCCAGCTCGGTTGCAGGCGAGCGCGCATCGCGGCGCTGCACCGCGATCTGTGTCTGCCAGACCGGGAAGTTGTCGAGCAGCACGAGTGCCTGATCCCCCAGGTTCTCGGCGAACACCTCGTCGAGTTGCTCCAGGGAGTCGACCTCCACCTCGCATGGCAGATCCGGTGCGGCCGCCCGTACGGCACGCAGCGCGGCCACCACCGAGCCTGCGGCCGCGACGTGGTTGTCCTTGATCAGCGCGGCGTCGCCCAGCCCCATCCGGTGGTTCACACCGCCGCCGACTCGGACCGCGTACTTCTGCAGAGCCCGCAGTCCGGGCAACGTTTTGCGGGTGTCCCGGATCTTGGCTCCGGTACCCGCGACGGCGGCCACCCACTGTGCGGTCGTGGTGGCGATACCCGACAGGTGACACACCAGGTTCAGCGTGGTCCGCTCGGCGGTCAGCAAGCCCTGCGTCGGCGCTTCGACGGCCAGCACCACCCCGCCCGCGTCGAGCCGCTCACCGTCGTCGACACGATGCTTGACGACGTACCCGCCTGCACCGATCACCTCGTCGAGTACCAGCAGCGCGATGTCCACACCGGCGATGACGCCGGGTTGCCTGGCGACCATAGACGCGGTCGTCGTGGCATCCGCGCCGACTGTCGCCAGCGTGGTGACATCCGGGCCGTACCGCAGGTCCTCCTCCAGTCCGCGGGCGATCACCTTGCGAGCCTCGGTCAGTTCATCGGCAGTCAGTTCCATCAGGCGCACACCACCGCGGGCACCAGACTGCGGGCCATCGTCGGGTCGGCATCCGGATAGTCGGCGCGGTGGTGACAACCCCGCGATTCGGTGCGCTCCAACGCGGCCGTCATCACCGCACCCGCCGTGCATGTCAGCGCAACATCTTCGAAATCCCTGCGCGAGTTGAGCTTCCGCGGAGTCGCGGTCTCCAAGGCATGTCCCAGCGAACGCAGGCCGGCATCGTCTCGGACCACCGCCGCATACCGCGTCATCGCCCGCTGCAGATCGCCCCTCGGCAGTGCGCGTCGAGTCGTGGACTCAGGCGCTGCCGCGGTAGTGGTCCCGGCGTCCGAAGCGTGTGCGGCTGCGGCCATTCCGGCCCGGCCACCGACGACGAGGCCTTCGAGCAGGCTGTTGGAGGCCAGCCGGTTCGCGCCGTGCATCCCGGTGCGGGCCACCTCCCCCGCCGCGAAAAGACCCGCCAGTTCGGTGCGCCCATGCACATCGGTCACCACTCCGCCGCAGCTGTAGTGCGCACCCGGGACCACGGGGATCGCTTGACGCGTCGGATCGATACCAGCATCCCGGCATGCAGCCGTGACCGTGGGAAAGCGTTTCTTGAAGCTCTTGATGCCGCGCGCGTCGAGGTAGACACAGGGGTCACCGGTCTCGGTCATCCGGGCGTTGATCGCAGCGGCGACGATGTCGCGCGGCGCGAGGTCGCCCATCGGGTGCACTCCTTCGGTCACCGAGCGACCTTTTGAGTCGACAAGGACCGCCCCTTCGCCACGAACCGCCTCGGTGATCAGCGGCCGTCTCCCGCCGGCATGCCCGTCGAACAGCATGGTCGGGTGGAACTGGATGAACTCGAGATCGGATACCGGCAGCCCGGCCCACATCGCCAGCGCCACGCCGTCACCGGTGGAACCGTCGGGATTCGTGGTCGCCGAGTAGAGGTGCCCCAATCCACCGGTCGCCAAGATCACCGATCGGGTGTGAATGATTCCTGGGCCATCGTCGTTGAGCGTCAGGACACCGGTGACCGCGCCGTCTTCGTGCAGAATCTCCAGCGCGACGTGGCTGCGTCGGATGTCCAACCGAGCGGCGGCGACGTCGAGGGCACGCTGCACTTCCGCACCGGTTGCGTCGCCTCCGGCGTGGATGATCCGCCTGCGCGAATGACCACCCTCACGCGTCAGGGACCACTGTCCGGGTGCCGCTTCGTCGAAGCGCGCACCGTCTTCGACGAGATCACGCACCGCGCGGTAGCCATCGGCGACGATGGAACGCACCGCTTCCGGGTCACACAAACCGGCCCCCGCCGCCAACGTGTCGGCTACATGCGCGTCGACCGAATCGCCTTCTTCCCGAAGGACTTCCGGCAACACGACCGCGATGCCACCCTGCGCGTAGAACGTGGCGGTGTCGCCGGCCTTGCTTAGTACCATCACCTTCTGGCCCCGACGGTGCGCGGCGAGCGCGGCGCACAGACCCGCCACACCGGTGCCGATGACGACGACATCGGCACGCTGCTGCCAGTAGCCAGCTAGACGGCCTGAGCCGCCGCAGGCGGCCCGGCGCGTCACTCGCCGCCGCCGGGTTGTCCGATCTCGATCATCCGCAGCACGCTGGCACGGGCCAGACGGGCGGTCTCGGGATCGACGTCGACTTCGTCCTTGCCTTCCACGAGGCAGCGTAATAACGCCGCCGGGGTGATCATCTTCATGAACTTGCACGACGCCCGGTCGTTGACCGCTTGGAAATCGACTTCCGGTGCGGCGCGGCGCAACTGGTGCAGCATCCCGACCTCGGTCGCGACCAGCACCTGGCGCGCCCGGGTCTCGCGGGCCGCGTCCAGCATTCCGCCGGTGGACAAGATCTTGACCCTGTCCTCGGGGAACGCACCTTCGCCTGCCAAATACAGAGCCGAAGTGGCGCAACCACATTCCGGATGCACGTAGAGTTCGGCATCCGGGTGGGTGCGGGCCTGATCGGCGAGTTCGTCGCCGTTGATCCCTGCGTGCACATGGCATTCGCCGGCCCAGACGTGAAGGTTCTTGCGACCGGTCACCCGGCGCACATGGGCGCCGAGGAACTGGTCCGGGCAGAACAGCACCTCCCGGTCCTCCGGGATCGACGCGACGACCTCGACCGCGTTCGACGAGGTGCAGCAGATGTCGGTCTCGGCTTTCACCGCGGCGGTGGTGTTGACGTATGACACGACCACTGCGCCCGGGTGTTCGGCTTTCCACTCGCGGAGTTCGTCGGCGGTGATCGAGTCGGCCAGTGAGCAGCCCGCCCGCTGATCAGGTATCAGCACGGTCTTGTCCGGAGACAGGATCTTCGCGGTCTCGGCCATGAAGTGCACACCGCAGAACACGATGGTGTCCTCGGGAACTTCGGCGGCGATGCGGGACAACGCCAGCGAGTCACCGACGTGGTCCGCGACGTCTTGGATGGCGGGCAGCTGGTAGTTGTGCGCCAGCAGCGTCGCACCGCGCAGATCGGCCAGGCGGCGCACCTCGGCGGCCCACTCCTGATCGCCGTCAACGCCCGAATATCCGTTCGGACCAGCAACGATGTGGTCCGCCAGATCGTTAGCGGGCATGCGATCCAGAACCGTCATAGCCGCCTCCTTAGGCTTCTCGAGGTTTTCGACTTACAATCGAAAACATGCCCCATAGTAGCACCGAGCATGAGGTGTTGGCCGCCGTGTTCCAGGTTCGAGCTGTCGACTCCCCGAAACCCGCACTTCACGTGCTGTTGTGGCAGCGTGCACTCGAACCGGAAGCGGGAAAATGGGCCCTGCCGGGCGGCAGCTTGCGTAGCGACGAGGACCTGACCAGCTCCGTTCGGCGCCAACTGGCCGAAAAGGTCGACTTGCGTGAGGTTGCCCACCTTGAACAGCTTGCGGTTTTCTCCGATCCGAGCCGCGTGCCGGGTACCCGCACCATCGCGTCGACGTTCCTCGGGTTGGTGCCCTCCCCCGCTACCCCGGAGCTGCCGCCGGACACCCGATGGCATCCGGTCGACCATCTGCCGCCGATGGCGTTCGACCACGGCCCGATGGTCGAGCACGCCGTCGTCCGCCTCGTCGCCAAGCTGTCGTATACGAACATCGGGTTCGCCTTGGCGCCAACTGAATTCGCCGTGTCGACACTGCGCGACATCTACAGCGCTGCGCTGGGCCACCCAGTCGACGCGACCAACTTGCAACGCGTGCTGGAACGACGCAACGTCATCACCCGCACCGGTACGACCGCTCGATCGGGCCGCAGCGGCGGTCGTCCTGCCGCCTTGTATCGGTTCACCGATTCCCGCTACCGGGTGACCGACGAATTCGCCGCATTACGCCCCCCAGGGTGAGTCGGCTGGCTTCTTAACGCTCTCTTAAGCAACAATGGCCAGATGGATCTGGGCAGCGTCGCGCCAGCAGCTGGTGCAGAGTGGATCGGGCACGTCCCCCACGAGGAGCTGGTAGGCGGTGCTCGGCCGCAGCTGCCGTCCGATGACCCTTTCTACGAACCGCCCCCGGGCTTCCAGCACGCCACTCCGGGCACCGTCCTGCGCAGCAGGGACGTCGAGCTGGCGTTCATGGGCCTGATCCCACAGCGCACCCGGGCCACCCAGCTGCTGTATCGCACCACCGACATGCACGGCAACGCCGACGCGGCCGCGACCACCGTCATCGTGCCCGCAGAGCGCGCGCCGGCCGCCGTCACGCCGGTGATCTCCTACCAATGCGCCATCGACGCCGTGACCTCACGCTGCTTCCCCTCGTACGCGCTGCGGCGCTACGCGCATGCAACGGGGTCCGTCGCACAATTCGAGTTCCTCCTGGTCGCCGCCTGCCTCGCTGAGGGCTGGGCGGTGTCGGTGCCGGACCATGAGGGCCGCCTGGGCATGTGGGGCGCCCCGTACGAACCCGGCTATCACGTGCTCGACGGCTTGCGCGCCGCCGTCAGCTCCAAGCGCCTGGGGCTGTCAGCCGATGCGCCGATCGGCCTATGGGGCTACTCCGGCGGCGGCCTGGCCACCGCATGGGCCGCCGAGATGAGCGGGACCTATGCGCCAGACCTGAACGTCGTCGGTGCGGTACTCGGGTCACCGGTCGGCGATCTCGGCCATACCTTCCGCCGACTCAACGGCACGTTCGCGTCCGGGCTCCCCGCACTTGTCGTCGCCGCGCTGTCGCACATCTATCCCGATCTGGACCGGCTCATCCAGGAGCATGTCACCGAAGAGGGCAAGGTGCTCCTCCAGCGACTGCACACGATGACGACCGCCGAGGCGATGGTCCGGATGGCCAAGAAGGACATGGGCGATCTGCTCGACTGGCCCCTGGAGCAGATTCTCGACAGCCCTGCGGTCCAGCACGTCTTCGCCGACATCAAGCTCGGCGTCGCGGCACCGGCTCCGCCGGTATTGATCGTGCAGGCGGTCCACGACCAGTTGATCTCGGTCGAGAACATCGACGAGCTCGCGGAGATGTACAGATCGGGTGGTGCGTCGGTGACCTACCACCGGGACATGTTCAGTGAGCACATGTTGCTGCACCCTATGTCCGCACCGATGGCGCTGCGCTGGCTCATCGATCGGTTCGCCGGAAAGCCGGTGTCCGAGCACATGGTTCGGACGAAGTGGCCGACGCTGCTGAATCCGATGACCTACGTCGGCATGGCGCGACTGGCGAAAATCGTGGCCAAGGTGGTCACGGGTCGGACGGTGGAACGGTCCCCGCTTTAGCGATCGCATCGTCGACCTCGGACTCGACGGGCGGCCAGGCGCCGAGATCGTCGCGCGGGATCGACACCGCGATGAGCGCGTAGACCAGCGCCGCTATCGCCGCGGGGAACAGGATGGTCAGGGCGATCAGCAAAGGTGAGTGCCCGAAGAACACCGGGGGCGCCTCGATCACGTAGTGCACGCGATGCTCGGGTGAAATCGGCGCGCCGGCAACATCGATGGTCCCGTACCGCCAATGCACCAGTGCCGCACCGACTCCCGATGCCACTCCGGCAGCGGCCGCGGATCCGAGACCGAGTGCCGCGACCATCAACGGGCCGCGGTGTGCACGCCATTGCCACACCAGGACGGCCGCCACGACCGCCATCACACACAGCATGCCGACCACCAGGAAGGCAGCGACGAAGAAGTGGTCGGCCTCGTTACCGAGGTGCGCCCTGACCCGGTCGCCGCTCTTCGTCAACGCCACCACGCCGTGAATGGGCGGGGCCAACCACGCCCACAGCGCGCCGATCAGCGCGCCGGTCAGCGCCAAGCCGGCGGCGACGGTGATCGCTGCGCGATTACGCGAAATACGGGGCGGGGCAAGCTTATTCATCGCTGCTCCAGATCCTTCGAGTCGGTGACGCCGTGCCGAGAGCATTTCGCCGACCAGCCGTCAGGACGCACCTGCACGATCATCCGGCGACCGCACTGCGCGCAAAACCGGGGCGGCTCGAGGCCGAGTTGAGCCGCCGCCGGCAGCGGCGTGCCGTCGGGCTCACCCGTATAGACGTTGAACGCCATGACTCAATGGTCTACAGGGTGGCGTTGAGGGCCTTGATGGGCATCTGCAGATCGTCGAGCAACTGCAGGTCTGATTCGGCCGGTCGGCCCAGCGTCGTGAGGTAGTTGCCGACGATGACGGCATTGATGCCGCCGAGGATGCCCTGCTTTGCGCCGAGGTCGCCCAGCGTGATTTCTCGGCCCCCGGCGAATCGGAGCATCGTGCGCGGCAGCGCGAGCCGGAAGGCCGCGACGGCCTTGAGGGCCTCCGATGCCGGTAACACGTCGAGGTCACCGAACGGCGTACCCGGCCTCGGATTGAGGAAGTTCAGCGGCACCTCGTGCGGATCGAGTTCGGCGAGGTTGGCGGCGAACTCCGCACGCTGTTCCAGCGTTTCGCCCATGCCGAGGATGCCGCCGCAGCAGACCTCCATGCCGGCCTCGCGGACCATCTGCAGGGTGTCCCAGCGCTCTTCCCAGCTGTGGGTAGTCACGACGTTGGTGAAGAACGACCGCGCGGTCTCCAGATTGTGGTTGTAGCGGTGCACGCCCATCTCGGAAAGGCGCTCGACCTGCTCCTGCGTGAGCATGCCCAGCGAGCAGGCAATCTGGATGTCGACCTCGTTGCGAATCGCCTCGATACCTGCGGCAACCTGGGCCAGCAGCCGCTCGTCGGGGCCGCGCACGGCGGCGACGATGCAGAATTCGGTGGCCCCGGTCTTCGCGGTCTGCTTGGCGGCCTCCACCAGGCTGGGGATGTCCAGCCAGGCACTGCGCACCGGTGATGCGAAAAGACCCGACTGCGAACAGAAGTGGCAGTCCTCGGGGCAGCCGCCGGTCTTGAGGCTGATGATGCCCTCGACCTCGACGTCGGGTCCGCACCACTTCATCCGGACCTCGTGCGCGAGCTCGAGCAATTCGTCGAGGTTCTCGTCGGGCAGGCGCAGCACCTGCAGCGTCTGATCCTGGTCGAGGCCTTCGCCGCGCTCCAGTACCTGGTCGCGTGCCTTCGCCAGAATGTCGCTCACCCGTTAGGTCCTCTCGATCGAACTTGAACACACCGGCGGGCCGGTAATTGAACGCACCGGCGGGCCGGTAATTGAACACACCGGCGAGCCGGTAATTGAACAGCGTTCAGGTTAGGCTACCGGTGTGCAGCTCCACAAACGCGACGTGGTCGAGGCGGCGGCGAAACTGCTGGACGACTACGGCATCGCCGACCTCACGATGCGACGGCTCGCACGTGAGCTCGGCGTGTCCCCCGGCGCCCTGTACTGGCATTTCGCTAACAAGCAGGAGCTCCTCGGCGCCATTGCCGACCGCATTCTGGACGGTGTACCGACCGCGCGCGGCGCCGTCGAGGTCTGCAACCGGCTTCGCGACGCGCTGTTGTCGCACACCGATGGCGCCGAGCTGGTGTCGGCCAGCTTCGCGGCCGGTCAGTCGTCGGCGATGAAGCAGATTCTGGCGGTCCTGGCCCAGGCGGTGTCGGAGGCGGGAGTGGACTCCGCACACGCCGAGCTGGCCGCCCGCACGGTCGTCTATTACGTGCTCGGCTTCACGGTGGACGAGCAGTCCCGGTTGCAATGGGACGCCGCGGGAGCCGAGCTGCCCGCGTGGCAGTCGGTGTTGGCCGACGACGCCAGCGCACGGTTCGCATTCGGACTGCGTCTGTTCGTCGACGGCATCAAGGTCTCGCAGGCCGTCTACGAGTAGACGTGATTACCGTCGACGACGTGCGGCGCATCGCCTCGGCCCTGCCGCGGTCATACGAAGCCGTCGTCCGCGACGAGATCCGGTTCCGCGCGGGACGACTCGTGTACGCCGCGTTCTCACGCGACGAGACGGTGATGGGCGTCGCGTTTCCCAAGGAGGAGCGCGCGGCGATGGTCGCCGCCGAACCCGACAAGTTCATGCTGCCGCGCAAATCGGAGATGCGATACAACTGGATTCTGGTGCGGCTCGACGCGATCGAACTCGACGAGTTGCGCGAGCTCGTGATCGACGGCTGGCGAATGTGCGTGCCGAAAAGCGTTGGGGCAGAAGTATCCTAGAGTGCATACTCGCGCTTGGCGTTGCCGTCCCAATGCCTGATGCGAACAATTGTCGCGGACAGGTCGCGTCCTAAACCCGTCACCGTCAGCGCCGCTTGCAGCTGCTCGGCCGGCACCCGGCGCGCCAACGTCACGTGCGGCGTCCACTGGCCGGGGTCAGAGTGCGGAAGCGGACCATTCGGCATGTGCGGCAGACAGGCATCGAGCACCTCGGAGTGCAGGGACAGCAGCTCGGCTGACGGAACGATCAGTCGCACCAGCGTGAAATCACGTCGACCGAACAGCATGGGCGCGCCGACGGTGCACCGAAGCGGTAGCCGCCGCAACAGCGGCCGCAACGCGTCATGCACCGATTCGTCCATGCTTTCCGCTACCACCAGGGTGACGTGCGGCCTGTTGCTGGGCGCGGTGTGCGCGGCCTGACTGCGCACGCCCGCCTCGGTGAGGTCGTCCCAGCAACTCCGGATCGCCGCCTCGGTGTCCGGGTCGAACAGCATCTCGACGGAATGCACCATCGCTAAAGACTCGCAATCCAGTCGGGATCGAACGCCGACGAGCACACCGCCTCGAACTCGGTGGGACTCGCGCCACCGAGGCCCGCAGGCAGTACCGCGCGCAGCGGCGCCAGCCTGCTCAACGCCTCGCGATTGCTCTCCTCGGCTGGACCCGGTTCAGACGGCCAGGTGCCGATCACCAGTCCGGCGCACGGAATCCCTTGGGAAGCAAGCGCTTCCAACGTCAGCGCGGTGTGGTTCAACGTGCCAAGACCCGCAGCGACCACGATCAGCACCTGTGCGGCCAAGTCCATCGCGACGTCGCGCAGCGTCACACCGTCTTCGCCGAGTTCGACGAGCAGACCGCCGGCGCCCTCCACCAGCACCAGCTTTGCTGGCCCATCGCCGGCCTCGCGCACCGACCCGACCAGTTCGGAGCGCGTCGGCAACCGCAGGCCCGCTCGCTGCGCGGCCGCGACCGGGGCGAGCGGCTCCGGGTATCGCCAGGTACCGCGCAAGTCACTCGCGCCGGAAAGCCGCGCGATGTCGGCGAGGTCGTCGTCGGCCGGGCTGCCGGTCTGCACGGGTTTGCACACCGCGACATCGATGCCCGCCAGCCGCGCGCAACACGCCACGGCGGCCGTTGCGATCGTCTTGCCGACGCCGGTATCGGTCCCGGTGACGACGAGCGTGCTCACGGGCGCGTAGAGAGAACGTCGGTGAGAACCTCACGCGCCAGAGCCATCTCGTCAGCGGAGAGCGACGCGCGGGCCGTCAGCCGCAGCCGCGAGGTGCCCGGTGCGACGGTGGGGGGCCGGAAGCAGCCCACCCGGACACCGCGGTCCAGACACGCGACGGCGGCGGCCAGCGCCACCTCGGGCTCACCGAGGATCACCGACACCACCGCTGACTCAGGCCGTTCGGCGACATCGCTCACCGCGGCGAGTGCCGCCGCGTGATCCAGGACCGCCTGCGCGCGCCAGGGCTCTGCGATCAGGACGTCCAGCGCCGCCCACGCCGCTCCCACCGCCGCGGGGGCCAAACCGGTGTCGAAAATGAACGGCCGCGCGGCATCGATCAGGTGGTCGCGCACCGCGGCGGGTCCCAGCACCACACCGCCCTGACTTCCCAGCGCCTTGGACATCGTCGTGGTCATCACCACGTCCGGCGCGCCGGCCAAACCGATCTCGTGCACCAGACCGCGACCCCCGGTCCCCCGCACCCCCAGCGCGTGGGCCTCGTCGACGAGCAGCAGTGCGTCGTGCCGGCGGCACACGTCGTGCAGCGCCCGCAACGGGGCGACCACCCCGTCCGCGGAGAACACCGCATCGGTCACCACGACCGCGCGCTCCTCGTCGCGGCCGGCCAGTGCCGCCTCGACGGCCGCGACGTCACGATGCGGGGTCACCACGACCCGGGCGCGCGACAGCCGGCACGCGTCGACCAGGGACGCATGCGTCAGGGCGTCCGAGACCAGGAGCGACCCGGCGCCGGACAGAGACACCACAGCGCCCAGATTCGCGGTGTAGCCCGACGAGAACACCAGCGCCGATTCCGCTCCGGTGAAGTCGGCGAGTGCCTGCTCGAAGCCTTCGTGAATCTCGGTGTTGCCGGTGACGAGGCGTGATCCCGTTGACCCGGCACCCCACGTGCGCAGCGCGGCTACCCCGCCTTCGATGACATCGGGATGTTGCGACAGGCCAAGGTAGTCGTTGGAGGCCAGGTCCAGTTCGGCGCCAACGGGCGGGCGGGTGCGCAGGGACCGCCGGAGGCCGGCGGCGCGACGCTGCTGCTCGACCTCGTCGAGCCACGCCAGCGGCGATAGACCGGTGCGGGTCACGGCACGCTCCTACGACTTGAACACGCCGGCGGACCGGCAATTGAACACCGTTCAGGTTAGTGCACGGGCGACGCCAACCATCGCCGAGGTGATCTGTGCAATCTCCTCGGGCGTACAGATGTAGGGCGGCATCACGTAGACGAGGTTGCGGAACGGCCGCAGCCACACCCCGTGGTCCAGCGCAGCCGGTGTCGCGATCCGCAGGTCGACGGCTTGTTCCATCTCGATGACGCCGATGGCGCCCAGCACCCGCACGTCGGCCACTCCCGGCATCGACTCGGCGGGCGACAGGCCGTCGCGCAGGCCGGATTCGATAGCGCGCACCGACGCACGCCAGTCCCCGGCGAGCAACAGCTCGACCGAGGCCACCGACACCGCGCACGCCAGCGCGTTGGCCATGAACGTCGGGCCGTGCATCAACGCGCCTGCGGCACTGGCGCTGATGGTGTGCGCGATGTCATTCGTGCACAGCGTCGCGGCCAGCGTCAGATAGCCGCCCGTGAGCGCTTTACCCACGCACATGATGTCGGGGCTCACCGCGGCGTGGTCGGCGGCGAAAAGCTCACCGGTGCGCCCGAACCCGGTGGCGATCTCGTCGAAGATCAGCAGCACCCCATGGCGGGTGCAGATCTCGCGCAGGTCGGCCAGATAGCGCGGATCGTGAAACCGCATTCCGCCGGCGCCCTGTACCACCGGTTCCACGATCACCGCGGCGAGCTCGTGCGCGTGCTCGGCCAGTAGCTTTTCGAAGTCCGCGATGTAGGCGGCGTCGTACCCGGCGGGTACCGGCGGCGCGAACACCTGTGGGGCGAGCACGTCACTCCATAGGGTGTGCATGCCGCCATCGGGATCGCACACGCTCATCGGGGTGAACGTGTCGCCGTGATAGCCGCCGCGCCACGTCATCAGCCGGTGTTTGTCCCAGCGTCCGGTGCTGCGCCAGTACTGCAGCGCCATTTTGACGGCGACCTCCACCGAGACGGACCCGGAGTCGCTTAAGAACACGGCGTCCAGCCCGTCGGGTGTGAGCTGCACCAGCAGCTGCGCGAGCCGTGCCGCGGGTTCGTGGGTCAGACCGCCGAACATGACGTGATTCATGGTCGCCAGCTGGCTGGTGATCGCCGCGTCCAGCGACGGATGCCCGTGACCGTGGATCGCGGTCCACCAGGACGCCATCGCGTCGAGGACCCGCACCTCCTGCCCGTCGCGGTGCAGGGTCAGCCAGGCCCCGCGGGCACCCACCGCCACCAGCGGGGCCAGTGCCTCTGCGCCGATCGTGCTGTACGGATGCCAGACGTGGGCGGCGTCGATGGCGCTGATCTCGGCGGGCGTCAGTGCTGCCACCTTCGGTAGATTATCCGTCGACCATGATGACCCTCGCCCCTGCCCGGCCGGCGCCCGTCGCCGACCCGGGACCACCGTCACGCGAAGCCACCGCGACGAGGCCCGCGCGCGCACCGGAAAGCTACCGGCACGACCTCGACGGACTGCGCGGCGTCGCGATCCTGCTCGTCGCGGTGTTCCACGTGTGGTTCGGCCGCGTCTCCGGTGGTGTCGACGTCTTCCTCGCGCTGTCGGGCTTCTTCTTCGGTGGACGGCTGCTGCGCACCGCCATGACGCCCGGCGCATCGCTGTGGCCGATGCCCGAAGTCACCCGACTGGTTCGCAGGCTGCTGCCCGCACTCGTGGTCGTGCTTGCTGCCGCCGCGGTGCTCACAATCCTCATCCAGCCCGAAACCCGTTGGGAGACATTCGCAGACCAGAGTCTGGCAAGCCTGGGTTACTACCAGAATTGGGAATTGGCCAACACCGCATCGGATTACCTCCGTGCCGGCGAAGCCGTCAGTCCGTTGCAGCACATCTGGTCGATGTCGGTGCAAGGCCAGTTCTACATTGCCTTCCTCGCCCTGATCTTCGGCTGCGCCTTACTGTTTCGCCGCATCTTCGGCCGCCATATGCGGATCGCATTCATCGTGTTGCTCAGCGCGTTGACAATCGCGTCGTTCGTGTACGCGATCTTCGCCCACAACGCCGATCAGGCCACCGCGTACTACAACAGCTTCGCCCGTGCGTGGGAACTGCTGCTCGGCGCATTGGTCGGTGCACTGGTGACGAACCTCCGCTGGCCGATGTGGCTGCGCACGACGGCTGCGGTGATCGCGCTGGCCGCGATCCTCGCGTGCGGCGCCCTGATCGACGGTGTGCACGAGTTCCCCGGTCCGTGGGCGCTGGTGCCGGTCGGCGCGACCATGCTGTTCATCCTGTCCGCGGCGAACCGGGTGGCCGACCCGCACACCGACGGTCGCATGCCCGCCCCCAACCGCCTGCTGGCCACCGCGCCGTTCGTCGCGCTGGGTGCGATGGCGTACTCGCTCTACCTGTGGCACTGGCCGCTGCTGATCTTCTACCTGTCCTACCTCGGACATACGCGCGTCAACTTCGTCGAGGGCGCGGTCATCCTGGTGGTGTCCGGTGTGCTGGCGTGGCTGACGACGAAGTACATCGAGAACCCGCTGCGCTATCGCGCGCCGGCCGTGTCAGCTCCAACGGTCCCGCTGCGCGCCCGCCTGCGCAGGCCGACGATGGCGCTCGGCTCGGTGGTCGTCCTGTTGGCGGTGGCGTTGACCGCGACGTCGTTCACCTGGCGCGAGCACGTCACCATCGAACGCTCGACAGGCAAAGAGCTGACCGGACTTTCGTCGCGCGACTATCCCGGTGCCCGCGCACTCATCAACAAGGCCAAGGTGCCGAAGCTGCCGATGCGCCCGACGGTGCTCGAGGCCAGAAACGACCTCCCCCGCACCACCGAGGACGGCTGCATCAGCGACTTTGACAACGTCGGTGTCATCACCTGCAACTACGGCGATGATTCCGCGACCCGCACGATCGCACTTGCGGGCGGTTCCCACGCCGAACACTGGATCACCGCCCTGGACCTGCTCGGTCGGATGCACAACTTCAAGGTCGTCACCTACCTGAAGATGGGCTGCCCGCTGACCACGGAGGAGGTCCCGCTGGTCATGGGAGACAACCGTCCGTACCCCAAGTGTCACGAATGGAACGAGCGGGTGATGGACAAGATCATCGCCGACCGCCCGGACTACGTGTTCACCACCGCGACGCGACCGTGGAACATCAAGCCGGGTGACGTGATGCCTGCCACATACCTCGGAATCTGGCAGACGCTGTCCGACAACAACATTCCGATTCTGGGGATGCGCGACACCCCCTGGCTGGTACGCAACGGCCAGCCGTACTTCCCCGCCGACTGCCTGGCCGACGGCGGCAACGCCATCTCCTGCGGCGTCAAGCGGTCCGACGTCCTGTCGCCCTACAACCCCACCCTCGACTTCGTCGCGCGGTTCCCATTGCTCAAGCCGCTGGACATGAGCGACGCGGTGTGCCGTAAGGACATCTGTCGCGCAGTCGAGGGAAATGTGTTGCTGTATCACGATGCCCACCACATCTCGACGACCTACATGCGCACGATGACCACCGAGCTCGGACGCCAGATCGCGGCCGCCACCGGTTGGTGGGTCGACTGATGACATCCGGCGCTCCGGCCTCGGTACCAACCGTCTGGCCGGGTACCACGTACCCCCTCGGCGCCACCTACGACGGTGCGGGGACGAACTTCTCGCTGTTCTCGGAGATCGCCGACCGGGTCGAGTTGTGCCTGATCGGCAAGGACGGCAGTGAGGAGCGCATCAACCTCGACGAAGTCGATGGCTACGTATGGCACTGCTACCTGCCCACCGTGACGCCCGGGCAGCGTTACGGGTTCCGGGTGTACGGACCATGGGAGCCGTCCGCGGGACATCGCTGTGACCCGAGCAAGCTGCTACTCGATCCGTACGGAAAGTCGTTCTACGGTGACTTCGATTTCAGCCAGGCGCTGTTCTCCTATGACTTGACCGCCGACGACCCCGCGAGCGGCGGGACGCCGCCGATGGTCGACTCGCTGGGACACACCATGACCAGTGTCGTGATCAACCCCTACTTCGACTGGGCATCCGACCGCGCGCCGCGAACGCCGTACCACCAGACGGTCATCTACGAGGCGCACGTCAAGGGCATGACGCAAACCCATCCGGGCATCCCCGAGGAGATGCGCGGGACGTACGCGGGACTCGCGCATCCGGTGATCATCGACCACCTCAAGTCGCTCAACGTCACGGCGATCGAACTCATGCCGGTACACCAGTTCATGCACGACCATCGTCTGCTCGACCTCGGATTACGAAATTACTGGGGCTACAACACATTCGGCTTCCTCGCGCCGCACTACCAGTACGCGGCGAACAAGCACGCCGGTGCAGCCGTCGCGGAGTTCAAGGCGATGGTGCGGACCTTCCACGAGGCCGGCATCGAGGTCATCCTCGACGTCGTCTACAACCACACCGCCGAAGGCAACCACCTCGGGCCAACGATCAACTTCCGAGGCATCGACAACGCCGCGTACTACCGGCTGATGGACGACGACAAGCGGCTGTACCGCGACTTCACGGGCACCGGTAACAGCCTCAACCCGCGGCATCCGCACACCCTGCAGTTGATCATGGACTCACTGCGGTACTGGGTGCTGGAGATGCACGTCGACGGATTCCGGTTCGACCTGGCATCCGCGCTGGCCCGGGAGTTTTTCGAAGTCGACAGGCTGAGCGCGTTCTTCGACATCATCCAGCAGGACCCGGTGATCAGTCAGGTCAAGCTGATCGCCGAACCGTGGGATGTCGGCGAGGGCGGCTATCAAGTCGGCAATTTTCCTGGTTTGTGGACCGAGTGGAATGGGAAGTATCGCGACACTGTGCGCGATTACTGGCGGGGCGAGCCCGCAACCCTCGGCGAATTCGCTTCGCGGCTGACCGGGTCGTCGGACCTCTATGAGGCGACCGGTCGGCGTCCCGGCGCGAGCATCAACTTCGTCACCTGCCACGACGGTTTCCCGCTCGCGGACCTGGTGTCCTATAACGAGAAACACAACGAGGCCAACGGCGAGGACAACCGCGACGGCGAAAGCCACAACAGGTCGTGGAACTGCGGTGTCGAGGGCCCCACCGACGATCCCGAGATCCTCGCGCTGCGGGGTAAGCAGATGCGCAACATCATGGGCACGTTGATGCTGTCGCAGGGCACCCCGATGATCTCCCACGGCGACGAGATCGGACGTACACAGCGAGGCAACAACAACGCCTACTGTCAGGACTCGGAGATCTCGTGGATGGACTGGTCGCACTGCGACAAGAACGCCGACCTGCTCACCTTCACCCGCAAGGTGAGCAAGCTGCGCAAGCGGCACCCGGTGTTTCGGCGGCGACGCTTCTTCGAGGGCACGCCGATCCGCAGTGGCGACCAGGTTCGCGACATCGCGTGGCTGACTCCGGCGGGCAGCGAGATGACACCTGAAGACTGGGGTTCGGGCCTGGACAAGTGCGTGGCCGTGTTCCTCAACGGTGAAGCGATCACGGCGCCCAACGAACGCGGCGAACGCGTGGTCGACGACTCGTTCCTGCTCTGCTTCAACGCACACAGCAAGCCGGTGGAGTTCGTCGCGCCCGATCTCGGCTATGCCGCCGAGTGGACCGCGGACATCGACACCGCCGACCCCAAGGGCGACACCGACCTCGTCGTTGCCGCCGGCGAGCGACTGACGCTCGCGTCGCGGTCGCTGCTGGTGCTGCGTAAGACCGCGTAGCTCATGCATCCACTCTCTACGTACCGACTCCAAATGCGCGGCGACTGCTTCACATTCGCTGATGCGGAGAACCAACTCGACTACCTCGATGCGCTCGGCGTTTCTCACCTCTATCTGTCCCCGATCCTCACCGCCGCCGAAGGTTCGACCCACGGCTACGACGTCACCGACCCCCTGACGGTCTCGGCCGCGCTCGGTGGTGCTGACGGTTTGGCCCGATTGTCGGCGGCAGCACGGTCGCGCGGCATCGGGCTCATCATCGACATCGTCCCCAACCACGTCGGCGTGGACGATCCGCAGCAGAACCAGTGGTGGCTGGATGTGCTGACGCACGGCCGTGATTCGCCGTACTCCTCCTACTTCGACATCGACTGGGACCTGGATCCCGATGGCCGTATCGTGCTGCCGGTGCTCGGCGAGGACGGCGATGACCCGCCGCCGGGCTATCCCGCCGACAACACGCACTACCGAGCGATCGGCTGGCGCAACGGCATCTGCGGGTATCGGCGCTTTTTCTCCATCACGTCGCTGGCCGGCCTGCGTCAGGAGGACCGCGCCGTCTTCGACGCGACGCACGCCGAGGTCAAACGCTGGTTCGACGAGGGGCTTGTCGACGGTATCCGGATCGACCACCCCGACGGATTATCCGATCCCGCAGGTTATCTCGAATGGCTGCGCGAACTCGTCGGACCGCAGGCATGGATCGTCGTCGAGAAGATCCTCGCCGTCGACGAACCGCTGGAGCCCACGTTGCCTGTCGACGGCACCACGGGGTACGACGCGTTACGCGAAATCGGCGGCATATTCGTCGACCCCTCCGGAGCGGGCGCGCTGACCGGTCTCTTCGACTCCGCGGGTCAGGCCTACAGCACGTTGCCCGCACTGGCCACCGAACTCAAGGTCCAGGCCGTCACCGACACCCTCAAGAGCGAACTGGCCCGGCTGTGCCGCACGATCACGACCGCGACCGGCGCCGACCAACCCGATGTGCCCATCGCGGTGGCGACGCTGCTCAGTCACATCGAGGTCTACCGCTCCGACTACCGTGGGCTGTCGCTGATACTGCCGATCGCCTTCGCCGATGCCACCGCCGAACGGCCTGAACTTGCAGCCGCTTTCGCGATCATCGCGTCCGCGCTGGCCGTCAGCACCGAGACCAACGTGCGGCTGCAGCAGCTGTGTGGCGCGGCGACGGCGAAGTCGATGGAGGACTGCCTGTTCTATCGCGACGCGCGGTTGGTGTCGCTGAACGAGGTCGGTGGCGAACCGCAGCGCTTCGGTGTCAGCGTCGCCGAGTTCCACGAGCGCGCCGCCGTGCGCGCGCAGATGTGGCCGCACGCCATGGTCACCTTGACGACCCACGACACCAAGCGCGGCGAGGATGTGCGCGCGCGCATCGGAGTGCTGTCGCAGATACCGGCGCTGTGGGCGGAGCTGGCCGGCAAGTGGGCGCTGGCCGCCCCGCCACCGGATGCCGCGACCGGACTGTTCCTGCTGCAGAACATGTTCGGGGTGTGGCCCGTCGACGGCACCATCGACGCCGAGCTACGTGACCGGCTGCACGCCTACGCAGAGAAGGCCATCCGCGAGGCCGGGACGCAGACCACCTGGAACGAGCCGACCGACGAATTCGAGTCCGCGATTCACACCTGGATCGACGCCGTGCTGGACGGCCCCGTCGGTGCCGAGATGACGTCGCTGGTGGCACGCGTTGACCTTCATGCGCGCAGCGACGCACTCGGCCAGAAGCTGATCGCACTCACCGCGCCCGGCATTCCGGACATCTATCAGGGCACCGAGTTGTGGGAGGACAGCCTCGTCGACCCCGACAATCGCCGGCCGGTGGACTACTCAGCGCGCACGCACGCACTGGAGGCGTTGCGGCATCCGAAGATTCGGGTCGTGGCCGCGGCGTTGCAGCTCCGTCGGGAGCGCGCCGCCAGCTTCAGCGACGGTGGCTACACACCGGTACGGGCGGACGGCCCATCAGCCGAGCATCTGGTGGGATTTCTTCGCGGCGACGACGTCCTGACCGCCGTCAGCCGGCACACGGTGCGGCTGTCGGAAACCGGTTGGGGCGACACCGCATTGGAGCTGCCCCGCGGGCAGTGGACCGACCGCATCTCGGGAATGCGGTTCAGCGGCCGGGTGCTCGCCGTTGAATTGTTCGCGGAACTGCCCGTAGCCCTCCTGGAGCGCACCGATGGCTGAATTCGCGGTGTGGGCGCCCATTCCCGAGCGGGTCCGGGTCGACGTGGACGGCACCCTGCACGAGATGACCGGATCGGCCGACGGGTGGTGGCGTGCCGACGTCGACGCCGCCACCGGGGCACGCTACGGTTTCGTCCTCGACGACGACCCGACAGTCCTGCCGGATCCGCGGTCCCCGCGTCAGCCAGACGGTGTACATGCCCGATCGGCGCTCTGGCGGCCCGACCCCAGCGCATGGACCGACGGCGACTGGGCCGGCGCACCGATCGACGGCCGGGTGATCTACGAGCTGCATATCGGGACGTTCACGCCGGGCGCGACGTTCGATTCGGCGATCGAGAAGCTGGACTATCTGGTGGATCTCGGCGTCGACTTCGTCGAAGTCATGCCCGTGAACGCCTTCGGCGGAACGCACGGCTGGGGCTACGACGGGGTGCTGTGGTACGCGGTGCACGAACCGTACGGCGGCCCCGACGCACTGGTTCGCTTCATTGACGCATGCCATCGGCGCGGGCTTGGTGTGCTGATCGACGCGGTGTTCAACCACCTCGGCCCGTCGGGGAACTACCTACCGCGGTTCGGTCCCTACCTTTCCTCGGGCAGCAATCCGTGGGGCGAGTCGATCAACATCAGCGGGCCGGACGCCGACGAAGTGCGCACCTATATCCTCGACTGCGCACTGCGCTGGATGCGCGACTTCCACGCCGACGGCCTGCGCCTGGACGCCGTACACGCCCTCGTCGACACGACGGCCATTCACATCCTCGAGGAGCTGTCCGCCGAAACCGACGCGCTGGCCGAAGAGTTGGGCCGGCCGCTGTCGCTGATCGCCGAAAGCGACCTCAACGATCCTCGACTGATCACCCCGCGCGACCGCGGCGGCTTGGGCATGACCGCACAGTGGGACGACGACATCCACCACGCGATCCACGCCGCCGTCTCGGGCGAACGTCAGGGCTACTACTCGGATTTCGGTTCGGTGGAAACGCTGGCGCAGACGTTGCGGCACGGGTACTTCCACGCCGGCACGTACTCGTCGTTCCGGCACCGGCGACACGGCCGCCCGCTGGATACGGCGACGATCCCGGCGAGCCGGCTGCTCGCCTACACGCTGACCCATGATCAGGTGGGCAATCGAGCGTGCGGCGATCGCCCTTCGCAGAACCTCACCTTCGGCCAGCTGGCGGTCAAGGCTGCGCTCGTACTCGGATCCCCCTACACCGGAATGCTTTTCATGGGCGAGGAATGGGGCTCGTCATCGCCGTTTCAATTCTTCACCTCACACCCCGAGCCCGAATTGGCCAGAGCCACCGCGGAGGGTCGCAAGCGCGAGTTCGCCGAGCATGGGTGGGATGCAGACGAGATCCCCGATCCACAGGACCCCGCCACCTACGAACGTTCCAAGCTGAAGTGGCAGGAGATCGACGAGGGCGAACACGGCCGGCTGCGTCACGTGTACCGGCAGCTGATCTCGTTGCGGCACAACGAACCCGACCTCGCCGATCCGTGGCTGGACGACATGCAGGTCGACTACGACGAGGACCGGCGGTGGATCGTGATGCAGCGCGGGTCGCTGGTCATCGCGTGCAACCTCGGGGCCGAGGCTGTCGACGTTCCCGTCACCGGCGAGGTGGTGCTGGCGTGGGATGAGCCGGCGGCCGCCGACGCGAATTCGACGACGTTGCCCGCTCAATCGTTCGCGGTCCTTCGTCGCTCCTAGAGCAGGTAGCGATACGCAGGCGAGCCGGGCTCCAGCGTTTCGACGTGGATGTCGGACGCCTTCATTCGTTCGAGCAAACCGTCGAAGTCGGTGGCCGAGCCGAGTTCGATACCCACCAGCGCCTCACCGGTTTCGCGGTTGTTGCGCTTGACGTACTCGAACAGCGTGATGTCGTCGTTGGGGCCGAGCACTGTGTCGAGAAACCGCCGCAACGCACCCGGCTCCTGCGGGAAATCCACCAGGAAGTAGTGCTTGAGTCCGAGGTGCACCAGCGAACGTTCGAGCACCTCGCCGTAGCGGGATACGTCGTTGTTGCCACCCGAAATCACGCACACCACAGTTGATCCGGGCTCCAGCCGCGCCTCGAGCAGCGCTGCCACCGACAGCGCGCCCGCGGGCTCGACGATGATGCCCTCGTTCTGGTAAAGGTCGAGCATTGCGGTGCAGATTGCGCCCTCGTCGGCGGTGGTGATCGAAACCATGTCTCCCGCCGCGGCCAGGACCGCGTAGGTCAGCGTTCCCGCACGGTTCACCGCCGCGCCGTCCACGAACTGGTCGACATGCTCGAGGGTCACCGGTTGCCCCGCGGCCAGGGCGGCGATCATCGACGCCGCACCTGCCGGCTCGACGCCGAGCACCGACGTGTTTCTGGTCCGTTCGGCCAGATACGTGGTGATGCCGGCGATGCAGCCGCCGCCGCCGACCGGAACGATGACCAGATCCGGTTCGTCGTCGAGCTGGTCGAGAATCTCGGTGGCGATCGTGCCCTGCCCCGCCATCGTGCGCAGATCGTCGTACGGCGGGACCAGCGTGGCTCCGGTGCGCGCGATGTCGTCCAGCGCCGCTGCCGCGGCCTCGTCGTAGGTATGGCCCGTCACGATCAACTCGATGAACTCGCGTCCGTGATACCGGATGCGGTCACGCTTCTGCTTGGGCGTGTTACCCGGCACATAGACCCGGCCGCGGATACCCATCGATCGGCAGGCCATCGCGAAGCCCTGCGCGTGGTTGCCCGCCGATGAGCACACGACACCGGCAGCGATCTCCTCGGCCGACAGCTGCATGAGAATGTTGTGGGCGCCACGCAACTTGTAAGACCGCACAACTTGCTGATCTTCGCGCTTGAGGTAGACGTTTGCGCCGGTGGCCTCGGACAGCCGCTCACTGAACTGCAGCGGACTGCGCAGGACCACATCGGAAATGCGCTGAGCGGCCTCATCGATGTCGGCCGCAGACAGCGACGACGCGATCGGGCTCTGGCTCAGTTCAGCGGACACCGATCAATGGTGCCACCTACCTAGCCGTTCTCCGAAATGGACGGGTTAGCCAACCGGGGTCAACACGAACACCGGGATCTGCCGGTCGGTCTTGGTTTGGTACTCGGCATAGTCGGGCCACGCCTCGACCGCACGCTCCCACCAGACCGCCTTTTCGTCGCCGAAGACTTCACGAGCCTCGTAATCCCTCGTCACAGCGCCGTCCTGGAGTTCGACGCGAGGATGCGCCTTGACGTTGAAGTACCAGACCGGGTGCTTCGGGGCACCGCCCAACGATGCGACAACCGCGTACTGGCCATCGTGTTCCACCCGCATGAGCGGGGTTTTCCGGATCTTGCCGGTCTTGGCGCCGATTGTGGTCAGCAGGATGAGGGGCTTGTCCTTCATCTCGACGCCCTCGGTGCTGCCTGTTTGCATGATCTTGTCGGCATGATCGCGGACCCAATCCCACGGACTGGCCTCGTATTCTCCGGAAAGTGGCATGTCAGACAGCTTAGGCCGACTACAAAAAGTGAGTCACCTCATCCGGTGTTTCGGTTGCCCGAAAACTCACTTACGAGCTATCGTCAAACCATGACCGTGCGCGACCAAGTGAGTATCGCCGGAGTTCCCTGGCCGGTGTACAAGGTGCTCGCCCTGGCTGTGGCGGCAATCGTGCTCGTCATCGTTGCCGTCGCGACGGCAAGCGCTGCACCGGCGGTGCTGGCCGCAGCGGCCGCCGGCACCGTGGTGTGGCTCGGCCTCGGCGCCTTTCAATCGACTGACTGAGCTGTCGACAAATCAGGCCCTCCCCGAATAGGGAGGGCCTGACTCGTATTTGGATCAGCGGTGGTAGCCCGGCACCTTGGCCTCGACGCGGGCCACACCGTGCAGGTGATGCACCGGCGCGGGGTGGGCCTTGACGACCGGCGCGTACGAGTAGCCTGGGCCGCTCGGTGCGGTCGAGGTGGCCGCGTTGGCCATGCCCGCCATTCCCAGGCCGGCTGCGCCGATGATGCCGGCCGACATGATCGGCAGTGCGATGAAACGGGTGATCCGGGTGTTGAAGTTGGTGGTCATCTGATGCTCCTGCTTTAGTGCTTCGCGCCGGTTTGCCGGCATGACTAAAGAATGCCGTGGCCAGCCTGTTCGGTCTGTCCGCCGATCGGCCGCCACACCGGGGGAATTCAGGTGTCCCCCAATCGGGGGAACCGACTATGACGCCTCAACCAGACCCTTCAGCGTGGCCAGGTCCGCTGCGACCGCGGCCACGTCGTCGGCGAGCTCTTCATCGGTCATGCCCGGGCGCCGCCGAACGGAGAAAACCACCTCACATGCCGTCTCACCCATCCCGGCGGGGACGACCCGAAACGGGTTGTACACCTGCTCCCCCGACGGCATCCGCACCACATGGTCCAGCACCCCGAACCGGTTCGGCGGGGCGAACTCCACTGTCACGGTGCCCATCGGCGAATCGGCGACCCAGCCCTCCGGGCTCTGTCGGAGCTCGCCGGCGGCCAGGCCGGCGGCCCACTGCGGCCAGGTCTGCGGATCCGCCGCGAATTCGTAGACGACGTCGGGTGCAACGTCGATCCAAATGCTGACGTGTCGCGATTCCATACCTCCATCGTGGCGCACACACTTGCCTGATGGACACCACACCCGAACCCCCGAAGCCGGTCGAGGAGTTCATGCGTCGCGCCGAGGCCATGGCGTCGGACGCTGAACTTCGCGTTCCGTCGTGGCTGCGTCCCGGCGACCCGGAAAACCGAATGCCGGTGCTGACGGCCCTGATGGTGGCAATCGCCCTGCAACTCGCGATACCGAAGAGCTACACGGTGGTTCCGCGATGGCCGCTGATCGCCATGGAGATATTGCTCCTCATCGTGCTGGTGGGATTGAACCCGCTGCGGCTGAAGCGTCAGACGATCTTCGGCACGTGGGCGAGCTATGTGCTGCTGGCCGCCATCACGATCGACAACAGCCTGTCGGCGCTGATCCTGGACATCCGCATTCTGTCCGGCGAGGTGAGCAACAACGCCGCTGTCCTGCTCGGCAGTGGCGCCGCGATCTATGTAACGACCGTCATCGTGTTCGGGATCTGGTACTGGGAGTTGGACCGCGGAGGGCCATTCGCCAGACGCCACGGCAGCCGTCCCTACCCCGACTTCATGTTTCCGCAGATGACGGAACGTGAACTGGCGCCGCCGAACTGGCGTCCGGAGTTTTTGGATTACCTGTACGTCAGCATCACCAATGTGGTGGCGTTCTCGCCGACCGACACCATGCCGATGACGCGTCGGGCGAAGGTGATGATGACCGCGCAGGCACTGATTTCGTTTACGACGTTGGCACTCGTGATCGCAAGAGCGGTGAATGTCTTGGGCTGATATCGGCCGAATACACTGGTGCCGGTTCGGATTCTGCGCTACGCGTGCTAGCGATCCGTGAACAGGCTGTTGAGCTCGTCGAAGCTCGCCGATTCTGCCAGCCCCGCGAATGACCCGTCTTCGACAATGCGACGCGCGGCCGAGAGGAACGCGCCCCACGCGACACGCGTCAATGCGGATCCGACACTGACCCGCCGCACCCCGAGCTCCGCGAGATCGTTGACCGTCAGCCCCGTATCCGACGACATCAGCACGTTGACGGGTGCGGGACGCAGCGCGTCGACGAGTGCGGAGATGTCTTCTCGCGTCCGCATTCCCGGTGCATAAAGCACGTCTGCTCCCGCCTCCGAGAAAGCCTGCAACCGAGTGATCGCCTCGCGCAGCGGATCGGGGTGATCGTAGAGAAAGCACTCCGCGCGTGCGGTGAGGAGTACATCGGCGCCGTCGATTGCGGCGTACGCGACGCGTATCCGTTCAACCGCCTCCGGCAACGAGTACAACGGCTCCTCGGCGCCGCCTCTCGTGTCCTCGATCGACAAGCCGGCGACACCGGTTGCCACACATCGACGGACGTTGGCGGCCAGCCCGTCCAGATCGTGGGCGTATCCAGCCTGGAAGTCGGCGTTCACCGGCAACTCGACCGCGTCGACGATCTCGGCGATGTTGCGCAGCGCGCCCTCAACGCCCAGCGCCGTCGGCGTATCGGGTAAACCCTGAGCAAAACAGGCACCGGCACTCGTCGTGGCCAGTGCGGGAAAGCCCATGGCCGCGAGCGCGATCGCGGTCCCGCGGTCCCACGGATTCGGAATGACGAAGCAGCCGCGTTCGTGCAGTTCGCGAAACGACATCAGCCCAGGCAACCGGGGCCCAGCAGCGCCTTCAGATCACCCATCAACGCCGATGAGGCCGTCACCCTCAGGGATGCGTCGAGTTCCAGTGTGGTGATGCGCTCGCCGCTGATCAGCCGCAGGTGCACCTGCGCGGTTCCGGGATGGCGGGCCAGCACCTGTTTGAGTGCGGTCACCTTGTCGACCGTGCATTGGCGGGTCGGAAGTGTGACGGCCACCGGACGATTGACCTGAGCACTCGAAAAATCAGGTACGACAAGGTCGTTGGCGATCAGTGAGATCCTGTCGTCACGGATGGCAACCTTGGCCCCCACGAGGACCACCGCATCATCGGCGATCTCGGCACCGAACGTCGAATACGTCTGCGGAAAGAACAACACCTCGATACCGCCGGTGAGGTCTTCCACTTGCGCGGACGCCCAAGGCAACCCGTTCTTGTTGACCCGCCGGTTGACCGACGCCAGTATGCCGCCGATCCGCACCTGGGTGTCGTTGGCGACGTCGCCGTCGAGAATCGCCGGAATCGCCGTGTCGACCTGCGCCGTCAGCAGGTGGGCGATGCCGTTGAGTGGATGGCCGGACACATAGAGGCCGAGCATTTCGCGCTCCAGTGCCAGCTTGTGCTTGTCCTCCCACTCCTCGTCGGGCACCTTGATGGTGAACACCGCGTCGGTGGCCGTGTCGGCACCGCCGAACAGGTCGAACTGACCCATCGCCTCGGCCTTCTTCGTCCCGAGCACCGAATCGACCGCATCGGTATGGATCAGGAACAGGCCCTTACGCGGGTGGCCCAGCGAGTCGAACGCGCCCGCCTTGATCAGCGATTCAGTGACCTTCTTGTTGCAGGCGGCGATGTCGATCTTGTTGAGGTAGTCCGAGAAGTCGACAAACTTACCCTTCGCGGTGCGCGAACCGATCAGCGAGGCAACGACATTCGCGCCGACGTTGCGCACCGCGCCCAGCCCGTACCGGATGTCCTCACCCACCGAGGCGAAGTTGAGGCTCGACTCGTTGACATCGGGCGGTAGCACCGTGATGCCGAGTCTGCGGCAGTCGGCGAGATAGACCGCCGCTTTGTCCTTGTCGTCACCGACCGACGTCAGCAGCCCGGCCATGTACTCAGCCGGGAAGTTGGCCTTCAGATAGGCGGTCCAGTACGACACCAGGCCGTAGCCGGCGGCGTGCGACTTGTTGAAGGCGTAGTCCGCGAACGGCAGCACCGTGTCCCACAGCGCCTTGATGGCCGCCGCCGAGAATCCGTTGGCCTTCATGCCGTCGGAGAAGCCCTCGAATTCCTTCTCCAGGACTTCACGCTTCTTCTTGCCCATGGCTTTTCGCAGAATGTCTGCTCGGGCGAGCGAATAGCCGGCGACCTTCTGCGCGATGCGCATGATCTGCTCTTGGTAGACGATCAGCCCGTAGGTCTCGGCGAGGATCTCGCGCAGCGGTTCTTCCAACTCCGGATGGATGGGCTTGATCGCCTGGCGGTTGTTCTTACGGTCGGCGTAGTCGTTGTGGGCGTTCATGCCCATGGGTCCTGGCCGGTACAGCGCGATGACCGCAACGACGTCCTCGAACCCGGTGGGCTGCATGCGGCGCAGCAGATCGCGCATCGGGCCGCCGTCGAGCTGGAACACCCCGAGCGTGTCACCGCGGCCCAGCAGCGCATACGCGGCCGGGTCATCGAGCGGCACAGTTTCGAGGTCGAGATCGATTCCGCGGTTTGCGCGGATGTTCTCCAGGCAGTCGCCGATGATCGTGAGGTTCCGCAAGCCGAGGAAGTCCATCTTCAGCAGACCGATGGCCTCACACGAGGGGTAGTCCCAGCCGGTGATGATGGCACCGTCCTGCGGCCGCTTCCACAGCGGAATCGCGTCGACCAGCGGCTCGCTGCTCATGATCACCGCGCACGCGTGCACACCGGCGTTACGGACCAGACCCTCCAGACCGCGGGCCGTCTCGTAGATGGTGCGCACGTCGGGGTCGGTGTCGATCAGCCCGCGAACCTCGGCGGCCTCCTTGTACCGCTCGTGGTTCGGGTCGGTGATGCCGGACAGCGGGATGTCCTTGGCCATGATCGGCGGCGGCAGCGCCTTGGTGATCCGGTCGGCGATCGCGAAGCCTGGCTGGCCGTAGTTGACTCGGGCCGAATCCTTCAACGCCGCTTTGGTTTTGATGGTACCGAAGGTGATGACCTGGGCCACCCGGTCGCTGCCCCACTTGTTGGCCGCGTAGCGCAACATCTCGCCGCGACGACGGTCGTCGAAGTCGATGTCGATGTCGGGCATCGACACACGTTCGGGGTTCAGGAACCGCTCGAACAGCAGCCCGTACGGGATGGGGTCGATGTTGGTGATACCCAGCGCGTAGGCGACCAGCGATCCGGCGGCCGAACCTCGTCCCGGCCCCACCCGGATCTCCACCGAGCGCGCGTAGTTGATGAGGTCGGCGACGATGAGGAAGTAGGACGGGTAACCCTTCTCGCAGATGACCTTGATCTCGAAGGCGGCCCGCTCGACGTACTCGGTGGGAACCGCCGCACCGGGGAAGCGGCGCTGCAGACCGGCGTCGACCTCATGCTGCAGCCAGCTCGCCTGGTCGTGGCCGTCGGGAACCGGGAAGATCGGCATTCGGTCTTTCGGCGTCCAGACGTCGGCGTAGCTCTGCACCCGTTCGGCGATCAGCAGTGTGGAATCGCATGCGCCCGCGACCTCGCCGTCCCAGAGCGCGCGCATCTCGGCGGCCGATTTCAGGTAGTAGCCGTCGCCGTCGAACTTGAACCGATTGGGGTCCGACAGCGTCTTGCCGGTCTGCACACACAGCAGCGCCTCGTGGTTGCGGGAGGCATCGCGGGTGACGTAGTGGCAGTCGTTGGTGGCCAGTGGCGGGATGCCGAGCTTCTGGCCGATCTCCAGCAAGCCCTCGCGGACCCGGCGCTCGATGTCCAGGCCGTGGTCCATCAACTCGAGGAAATAGTTGTCGGGTCCGAAGATCTCCCGCCACTTGGCGGCCGACTCGAGCGCCTCACGTTCCTGCCCGAGCCGCAGCCGCGTCTGCACCTCGCCCGACGGGCAGCCGGTGGTGGCGATGATGCCCTCGGCGTTTTCGGCGATGATCTCGGCGTCCATGCGCGACCACTTGCCGAGCTGGCCCTCGAACGACGCCAGCGACGACAGCCTGAACAGGTTGCGCAAACCGGTCGCATTCTCGGCGACCATCGTCATGTGGGTATAGGCGCCGCTGCCCGACACGTCGTCGGACTTCTGCGACGGGTCGCCCCACTGGACGCGTTTGGTGTCGAAACGTGAACCCGGTGCGATGTAGGCCTCGACGCCGATGATCGGCTTGATGTCCACGTCGGTCGCGGCGTTGTAGAACTCACTGGCGCCGAACATGTTTCCGTGATCCGTCATGCCGATCGCGGGCATTTCGAGCCGTTGCGCCTCGGCCAGCATCGGCTGGACCTTCGCGGCACCGTCCAGCATCGAATACTCGGTGTGGTTGTGCAGATGCACGAAGGACGACGAGTTCATAGGGACGCCAGTCTATGGCGGTCCTCCGACAGATCTCGGCGTGTCGCGGTGCGTGTCTTGCGGCCCGCCAATCGACAGGAAACCGCCGACCACAGGGCGTTATCGACCGCGCAACACCTTATCGAGGCTCTGCGACCACTGCAGACGTGGGCAGATGAGTGGGCTGCCGGTCAGAACGCAGCCGATCCAGCCTGAGCAACCGCTTGACCTCGGATTTCGGCGGCAGTTGCCATCCGAGTTGGGCGACGACGCCAGTCGCGACGAGGCCTGCAACCATCGCGGTGAACCAGAAGCCGGGCATGCTCCAACGCTAGGGCGCAGGACGCGCCGAGGAATCGGGTGTTTCCCTATGTTCTGGTTCGCGTTCCGGGTTGCGGGGGCTCTCCGGCGACGTGGTGCGCGCCCGCCGCAGCGCATCGGCGCTGAACACCAACAGGGCGAGCCAGATGAGCGCGAATCCCACCCAGCGCGCGGGCGGCATCGGTTCGTGGCCGACGAATATGCCCCAGGTCAGTTGCATCGCCGGGGTCACGTAGAAGAGCAGCCCCATCGTCACCAGCGGCAGCCGCTGAGCCGCCGCGGCGAACAGCAACAGCGGCAGCGCCGTCACCGCACCTGAAAAGACGAGAAGCGCGATGTGGCCGGTGCCGAAGTCGGTGAAGGTACCCGGCCCCGCGCCCTCGAGCACGGCGATATAAGCCAGCGCGAATGGTGCGGCTACCGCTGCTTCGATACCGACGCTGACCCGCGGATCGGTCGGTACCACCTTCTTCACCGCGCCGTAGAGTCCGAACGACAGCGCGAGCCCGAGTCCGATGACCGGGGGTGCGCCGACCTCCACCGTGAGCACGACCACAGCGACCACGGCGATTGCCAACGCGCCGAGCTGAGCACGGTTGAGCTTTTCGCGAAAGATCAACAGCCCCAACGCGACAGTGACCAACGGGTTGATGAAGTACCCCATTGCGGCGTCGACGACGTGGCCGTTGTTGACGGCGTAGATGTAGATGCCCCAGTTGATGGAGATGAGCGCCGACGCGCACACCAGCAGCAGCCAGACCCGAGCGGTGATGGTGCGCAGGTCACGAAGCCGGCGCGCCGCGGCGATGACGAACACCATCAGCACGCACGTCCACACGATGCGGTGTGACAGCACTTCGAGCGCACTCGCCGGTTTCAGAAGCGGAAAGAAGGCGGGGAACACACCCCACATCGCGTAGGCGCCGATGCCGTAGAGAAGCCCGGTCGTTCTCACAGCTCGTGGTGCCGCAACACTTCGAGCGCGTGCTGCAGATCAGGTGGGTACGGACTGGTGATCTCGACGTGCCGTCCGTCGGCAGGATGCGCGAACGCCAGAGAGCGGGCGTGCAGCCATTGGCGCTCCAGCCCTAGCTTGCGGGCCAGCGTCGGGTCCGCGCCATAGGTGAGGTCACCCGCGCACGGATGGTGCAGGGCCGCGAAATGCACCCGAATCTGGTGTGTGCGACCAGTTTCCAGATGGACGTCGAGCAGGCTGGCGGCTTGATGCGCCTCCAGTGTGTCGTAGTGGGTGATGCTGTGCCTGCCACCCTCGGTGACCGCGAATTTCCAGTCGTTCCCGCGATGACGTCCGATCGGCGCGTCGATGGTGCCACTGGACGGATCGGGATGGCCCTGCACCAGTGCGTGATAGCGCTTGTCGACGGTGCGCGCCTTGAAGGCGCGCTTGAGCACCGTGTACGCGCGTTCCGAGAGCGCCACCACCATGACACCGGAGGTGCCGACGTCGAGTCGATGCACGATGCCCTGACGCTCATGGATTCCCGACGTGCTGATGCGGAAACCCGCCGCGGCCAGGCCGCCGAGCACCGTCGGTCCGTGCCAGCCGACCGTGGCGTGCGCAGCGACACCCGGCGGTTTGTCGACCGCGACGATGTCGGCGTCCGAGTAGAGAATCTCCATGCCCTCGATCTCGACGGGCGTATTCTCCACCGGCGCAGGCGCTTCCGGCAGGCGTACTTCCAGCCAGGCCCCGGCGACCAACTTGTCGGATTTCCCCGCGGGCGCACCGTCGACGTCGACGCCGCCGTCTTCGGCCAGTGCCGCCGCAGCCGTCCGCGACAGTCCGAGGAGCCGCGCCAGACCCGCGTCGACGCGCATGCCTGCCAGCCCTTCCGGGACCGGCATCGAGCGGGTGGTCACTCTGACGAGTCGCCCGTACGGCGCCCGACGGTGTCGAAGTCGAAACCGAACAGCGACAGCGCGACGAGCAGGATCGCCCCGCCGACCACCGATGGGTCGGCGACGTTGAACACCGGCCACCACCCGACGGAGAAGAAGTCGACGACGTGGCCCCGCAGCGGGCCGGGCGACCGGAAGAATCGATCGACCAGGTTGCCCATCGCCCCGCCGAGGATCATCCCGAGGCCGAGTGCCCACCACGGCGAAACCAGACGGCGGCCCATCCAGATGATCCCGATGACGACCCCGGTCGCGATCAGCGTCAGCACCCAGGTGTAGCCGGTGGCCATCGAGAACGCGGCGCCCGAATTGCGGACGAGGGTCCACGTGACGGTGTCACCGATGATCGAGACGGGCTGGCCGGGGGTGAGCAGCCTGACCGCGAGCACCTTGGTGACGATGTCGGCGATCAGCACAATTCCCGCGACGGTCAGCAGCAGCCGAAGCCGGCGCCGCGGCGCGGGTTGCTCCTCCTGCGTCGGTGCCTCGGTGCCAGTCGTGGCCTCGTCCGACGCCGGGGATTCATCAGTCACTCCCCCATCATTCCAGGGCCGGAATACGCAAGAATTCCACCCATGGCCCGCCTCGTCGTCATCACCACCGGCGGCACCATCGCCACCAGCGCCGACGACCGCGGCGTGAAGCGCCCGACCCGAACCGGCGCCGACCTTACTTCCGGGCTCGACGTGCAGGTCGTCGACCTGATGGCGGTGGACAGCTCGATGCTCACGCTCGCTGACTGGGACCGGATCAGCGCGGCGGTGCGCTCTGCGTCCGACGTCGACGGCGTCGTGATCACGCACGGCACCGACACGATGGAGGAAACGGCGCTGTGGCTGGAGTTGACGTATGACGGGCGGGCCCCGGTCGTGCTCACCGGGGCGCAGCGCAGTGCCGACGCCCCCGACGCCGACGGTCCGGCCAATCTGCGCGATGCGCTGACGGTCGCCGCGAGCACACACGCGCAGGGCCTGGGTGCACTGGTGAGTTTCGCGGGCGCGGTGTGGCAACCGCTCGGCCTGCAAAAGGTCGCGACGGCGGATCTGCGGGGTTTCGCGGGGGTGGCGATCGGCTCGGTGTCGGATGCGACGTTCGCAGTACAGGCCACTAAGGACCGCCCGTTCCTTGCGGCCGCCTCCGCGGCGAAGGCGCCGAGGGTGGACACCATCGCGGTGTATCCGGGCGGCGACGCTGTGGCGATGGACGCGTGCGTCGCCGCGGGTGCGCGAGGTCTGGTACTTGCGGCCCTGGGTTCGGGCAATGCGGGCGCCGCCGTGATCGAAGGCGTACGACGGCATCGCCGCGACGGTGTCGCCGTCGCGGTGTCGACACGCGTGCCCGATGGGCGGGTCAGCCCCGGGTACGGCCCGGGCCGTGACCTCGCCGACGCCGGAGCGGTCATGGTGCCGCGACTGCGCCCGCCCCAGGCCCGCGTCCTGCTGATGGCCGCGCTGGCAGCCGGTTCGCCCGTCGCGGACGTGTTCGCGCGCTGGGGCTGATGTGCAGGAACCGTGAGCGTTCCGCGTCGGCTAACTCTGGTGGCGGCTGAGCTCGTCGAGATAGTCCGCCCAATCCAGGCTGTCGACGGGGTTGGCCCGGGCGATCTCCGGATCGTCCGCGCGCAGCGTGTGCACCGGGCCCGGTCCGGTTCCGCGGGTCTCGAAACGCACCGTCATCACACCGTGGCCGGCGCCCTGGATCCACCCATGCCCGTGGGTGGTGTGCACGACGTCGTCGCCGATCCGCCAGGCCGGCGGCGTGGCTGCGGTCTCCGTCAACGTCGGCGGCAACTGCGAGCCCGAGACCTCCTCCGCCAGCAACTCGAGATCGGGGAACAGCGACTCCTGCTGAACCTCAGACAGTCCTGAAAAGCCAACGCCGACAAGGCGGATGGGCCCCACCTCGATCGGGTCGAGTAGCAACCGCCGAGCGGTCGCAATCAGGTTGGCGGCATCGGTGGTGGCGTACGGCAGCGTGGCCGACCTGGTGAGGATTCCCATGTCGGACTTCTTCAGCTTGACCGTGATGGTTCGCGCGCCGCGACCGTCCTTCTGTAGCCGGGTGTGGGCGTGTTCACCGATACGCGCTACGGCTTCCCGTAGTTGGTCGAGGGTCGTGAGGTCCTCGGGGAACGTCGACTCGGCGCTGATCTGCTTGGCGGGCGAATTCTCGGCGACGGGTCGGTCGTCGATGCCGCGGGCCAGCCGGTGCAGCGCCGCGCCGACGGTGCCGCCGAGGATATCGGCGGCTTCGGCATCGCTCAGTGCGGCGAACGCCCCGATGGTGTCGATGCCGAGTCGGTGCAGCTTTTCCTCGGCGACCGGTCCGATGCCCCACAGCCGGCGCACGGGCAGCGCGTCGAGCACCACCCGCTCCTCGCTGCGCGAGACCACCCGGATGCCGTTGGGCTTCGCGAGGTCCGAGGCGATCTTGGCGACCTGCTTGCCCGAGCCGGCGCCGACGGACGCGACCAGCCCCGTTTCGCCGAGCACCCTGGACTTCAGCGTCCGGCAGAACGCTTCGACGTCGTCGGCCGAGGCGCCCGCGAGTTCGGCGGGCTCACCGAAAGCCTCGTCGAAGGAGAGCTGCTCGAGCACCGGGACGAAGCCGCGCACGGTGTCGAACACCCGGCGGCTGGCGACGCCGTAGACGACACCACGCGGCGGCAGGACAACGGCGGTGGCGCCCACCATTCGCCTGGCCATGTGCATGGGCATCGCGGAGCGGGCGCCGAACACCCGGGACTCGTAGCTCGCGCCGGCGACCACCCCGCGGCCGCCCAGCCCACCCACCAGCACCGGCCTACCACGGAGGGTGGGTCGGGTCAGCTGTTCGACCGACGCGAAGAACGCGTCCATGTCGAGATGCAGCACCCACCGACCTTCCACACCCGCCGATGCTATTTCGCTAGCCTGACGTCCATGGCGCAACGTGTCGGTCAACGGAGCGGCTTCGGCCGGTGGGTCGACCACTTCGAAGCCAACGACGACGTGCACCGTCGGGTGGACGCCGCGATCGACTTCGACGCAGACTGCACCGTCCCCGAGACCGTGCGTCGGCCGCTGATCGCCTCGGTACGCAGATTCCAGCTGGGCGAAAGCGGCGACGGCCGGCAGCTGATCCGCAACGCCGAGCGTGCAGGCGACTCCGAATACGTGCGTGCGATAACCCTTTTCGTCGCCGAAGAGCAGCAGCATGCCGCGCTGCTACTGCGGCTGCTCGGATACCTCGGTGGCGCCCCGATGAGCACACACTGGTCAGACGCCATCTTCGTCCGCTTACGCCGTCTGCTGGGCCTGCGTACCGAGTTGATGGTGCTGACCGTCGCCGAGGTCGTCGCCCTGTCCTATTACGGGGGGCTGGCCGCGGCGGGCCCGGATCCGGTGACGCGCGCCGTCGCTGCTCGGATTGTCGACGACGAGAACGCCCACGTGCGGTTTCAGCGCGACCGCCTGCGTGCCGGTTTCGCGGATTCGCGGGCATCGATGCGCGCACTAGCCTTGGGCCTGTGGTGGGTGGTCGCGGTCGGTGCGACGGTGGTCGTCGCCGTCGATCACCGGGGTGTGCTCGATGCGATCGGCTATCGACGCACGAAGTTCGTCCGCGACGTCCTCGCCGATTTCGCGGGGCTGGCGACGGCCGTCATGTTCGACCGAAAGTCCTTGTCGTGGACGTGATCACGTCGCTCCCAGCGAGCGCGGAGCTGAGCGAAGTCGCCGACGAGGCGCAACGTATCGAGGAGATGGGCTTCGATGCCGTCCACGTGTCCGAGACCGTTCGCGATCCGTTCGCCGTCTGCACCCTGGCGCTGGAGCACACCACGACGCTGGTGGTCCGGACCAGCATGGTGGTCGCTTTCGCCCGCAGTCCGATGGTCACCGCCTACTCGGCGTGGGAACTGGCCCGCTACTCCGGTGGCCGCTTCGAGCTCGGCGTCGCCACGCAGGTGAGGGGCAACATCGTCGGACGGTTCTCGATGCCGTGGACCGACCCTGCCGCGCAGCTGCGTGACTATGTCGCATCCCTGCGCGCGATTTTCGCCGCCTTCGCGAACGGCCAAGGCGTGGACCACCACGGCAGCCACTACACATTCACCCGGCTGCAGCCGTACTTCAATCCGGGCCCCATCGAGACGGCTCCCCCGCCGATCTGGACGGGCGGCGTCAACCGCAGGATGTGCCGACTCGCCGGCGCCGTCGCCGACGGCTTCGTCGCGCATCCCACCAGTTCGCACCCGGCGGTGCTGCGCGAGTACGTCCTGCCCGCGCTCGCCGACGGTGCGGCGAAGGAGGGGCGCACCGACGGCGGCCCCCGGCTGGTCGTCGTGCCGCGGGTCATCTCGGGACGTGACGACGCGGCTGTCGCCGCCGCGCGTGACGAGCTTCGGACCGAACTCGCCTTCCTGTACTCCACGCCGGCGTATCAGCGCACACTCGAGCTGTTCGGACTGGGCGACGTCGCTGCCCGCCTCAGCGAGCACGCCCGTCGCAAGGAATGGTCCGCGCTCGCCGATGTACTCACCGATGACGTTGTGAGTCAACTCGTTCCGCAGGGGACCTACGAGGAGCTACCCGGTGTTCTCGCGTCCTGGTACGCCGGGGTGTGCGACGGGATCTCGCTCGACGTGCCGTCTGATCCGGCCGATGACGACGAGTTCACCTTGATGCTCGGCCGCGTCAAGGCGATCCCGTCCCGGATTTAGGGACAGGCAACCACGTGGACGATGTGCCGATTCGCGACGAGACGATCCGCCTGGGTCAGTTCCTGAAACTGGCGGGGTTGATCGACAGCGGAGCAGACGCCAAGGCGGTCATCGCCGACGGGCTGGTCATCGTCAACGGCGCAGTCGAGCGCCGCAGGGGCCGACAGCTCCGCTCGGGTGACACCGTGGAGTTCAACGGCCGTCGCGCACGGGTGAGCTGACACAGCCGCTCGGATCAGACCTTCGCGATCTCCACCCGTACGCCGTCACCGATCTCGCTACCGTCCGTGAGGTCACCGAATTCGAAGCTGGTGGCCAGGATTTCACGCGCTATGAGCTCGCTGTGTGTGCGCGCCCAGCTCTGGTGGGCGGCAGGCACCGACATCACCACCGAGATGCGGTCGGAGACGTCGAGCCCCGTCGACTTGCGCAGCTCCTGCAGTTCGCGGATGCGGTCCTTGGCCCAGCCCTCGGCCTCCAGCTCATCGGTGACGGTGCCGTCCAGCACCACCAGCCCGGCGCCGTCGGGCAACGCGGCGGTGTACTCGGGGTCGGCCGCCACCAGCCGGGAGCTGTATTCCTCGGGGAGGAGGAGCGCGGGCCCGGCCTTCAGCGTCCCGTCGGCATTCGCGATCGCCTCGCCGGCCTTGACTGCCTTGATGGCGGCCTGAACGTCCTTGCCGAGCCGCGGACCGGCCACCTTCGCGTTGACGGTCAGCTCGAACCGACCGTAGTTGGCGATGTCGTCGGTGAGCTCGACCTCCTTGACGTTGAGCTCGTCGGCGATCAAGTCGCGGTACCGCTCGAGCCGCTGCGGGTCGTCCAGGGCCACGGTGAGTTTCGGCAGCGGCAGCCGCACTCGCAGCTTCTTGGCCTTGCGCAGCGACGAGCCGGCCGAGGCGACCACGCGAACGAGGTCCATGTCGGCCACCAACTGCGGATCCTTCGGCAGCAGGTCTGCGTCCGGCCAGTCGGTCAGGTGCACCGAGCGCTCCCCGGTCACACCGCGCCAGATCACCTCGGTGACGAGCGGCAGCAGCGGAGCGGCGAGCCTGCCGCACACTTCCAGCACGGTGTGCAGCGTGTCGATGGCGTCGGGATCCTCTTCCCAGAACCGCGAACGCGACCGTCGGACATACCAGTTCGTCAACGCATCGGTGAACTGACGCAGCTGGTCGCACGCTCCCGAGATGTCGCAGACATCCATGGAATCGGTGAGTTCGTCGCGCAGCACGGCGAGCTTGGCCAGGATGTAGCGGTCCAGCACGTTCGCCGAGTCGGTCCGCCACGTGCCCTTCTTCGGCGCGTAAAGCGTCAGGAAGGTGTAGGCGTTCCACAGAGGCAGCAGCACCTGCCGGACACCCTCGCGGATTCCCTGCTCGGTGACAATCAGGTTGCCGCCGCGCAGGATTGGCGACGCCATCAGGAACCAGCGCATGGCGTCGGAGCCGTCGCGGTCGAAAACCTCGGTGACGTCGGGGTAGTTGCGCAGCGACTTGCTCATCTTCTGGCCGTCGTTGCCCAGCACGATGCCGTGCGCCACACAGGTCTTGAACGCCGGACGGTCGAATAGCGCAGTGGCCAGGACGTGCATGGTGTAAAACCACCCACGGGTCTGCCCGATGTACTCGACGATGAAATCGGCGGGGTTGTGATCGTCGAACCACTCCGCGTTCTCGAATGGGTAGTGCACCTGTGCATACGGCATCGACCCCGAGTCGAACCACACGTCAAAGACGTCCTCGATGCGGCGCATCGTCGACTTTCCCGTGGGATCGTCCGGGTTCGGCCGGGTCAACTCGTCGATGTAGGGACGATGGAGATCGTCCGGCCGCACGCCGAAGTCGCGTTCGAGCTCGTCGAGACTGCCGTAGACGTCGACGCGCGGGTATGCCGGGTCGTCGGACTTCCACACCGGAATCGGGCTGCCCCAGTACCGGTTTCGCGAGATCGACCAGTCGCGGGCGCCCTGCAGCCACTTACCGAACTGGCCGTCCTTGACGTGCTCGGGGTACCAGGTGATCTCTTGGTTCAGCTCGACCATGCGGTCGCGGAAATCGGTCACCTTGATGAACCACGACGACACGGCGCGATAAATCAACGGGTTCCGGCAGCGCCAACAGTGCGGATAAGAGTGGTCGTATGTCTCGTGGCGCAACAGCACCGCGCCGTTGACAGCCGCCGAGCGCGCCTGGTTCTTCAGATCGCGGATGATCTGCGGGTTCGCATCGAACACGTGCTGGCCGGCGTATTCGGGCACCGTCGCGTCGAACCTGCCCTTGGTGTCGACCGGCGTGACGGCGACGATGTCGGCCGCCTGGGCCGTGGCCATATCGTCCTCGCCGTACGCCGGCGACATGTGGACGATGCCGGTGCCGTCCTCGGTGCTGACGAAGCCCGCAGGCAGCACCTGAAACGCGTTGCGCGCCCCTTCGCTGTCCATGAAGTACGGAAACGGCGGAAGATAGCGCGTGCCGAGTAGCTCGCGTCCGCTGTAGGTGGCCACCACCTCGGGCTCGTCTCCTACCTCGCGGGCATAGGCCGCCAGCCGCGCCTGTGCCAGCACGTAGCGGCGGCCATCGGGTGCCCGCACGCAGACGTAGGGGATGTCGGGGCCCACCGCGACCGCCTGGTTCGACGGCAGCGTCCACGGCGTCGTTGTCCAGATCAACAGGTGGGCCCCCTCCAGATCTCCAGAGACCACCTTGAACCCGACGGTCAGCGCCGGGTCCTGGCGCATTTGATAGACGTCGTCGTCCATCCGCAGTTCGTGGTTGGACAACGGCGTCTCGTCGTTCCAGCAGTACGGCAGCACCCGGTTGCCCTCGTAGGCCAGGCCCTTGTCCCACAGCTGCTTGAACGCCCAGATCACCGATTCCATGAAGCCGAGATCCAGCGTTTTGTAATCGTTGTCGAAGTCGACCCACCGAGCCTGGCGGGTGACGTAGGCCTGCCATTCGTCGGTGTACTTGAGCACCGAAGCGCGGCACGCCTCGTTGAACTTCTCGATGCCCATCTCTTCGATCTGCGCCTTGTCGGCGATGCCAAGCTGACGCTGCACCTCGAGTTCGGCGGGCAGGCCGTGAGTGTCCCAGCCGAAGCGGCGATCCACCTTGTAGCCGCGCATGGTGCGGTAGCGCGGCACGATGTCCTTGACGTAGCCGGTCAGTAGGTGGCCGTAATGCGGAAGACCATTGGCGAACGGCGGACCGTCGTAGAACACATAATCCGGCGATCCGTCCCGGCGCGCGATGCTGGCACGGAACGTGTCGTCGGAGTTCCAGTAGTCCAGGACGTCGGCTTCCAGCGCCGGGAAATTGGGCGCTCCAGCGGCCGGCTTCGGATAGGCGGTCACGTGTCTCCTGTGCCTGATTGTGGCCTCCTGGCCACGGAAGCCATGAGGTCAAAGGCACGGGGACGACGTCGCGCGGTGCGCGAGCGCCGCGGTACCACCCCGCTTGCGTACATCACCTGATTCGACGATGTACGCCGCTCACTTAGGGCGATGACGAGCCCACCCGTTCGGTTCTACTGAGCTGGAATCAGCCGTTCTTCCGAAGGCTCCCCGGTGATGGCCGGATCGACGCCGTTCTCGCCAAGTCTAAGTGACGAGCGCAAATCGCATCCACCGCGCGCAGTAGCTCTCAGACGGCAGGCAGCGCGTCCGTGGTCATCTCGTAGAGCGCGAGCGGGAACTGCTCGGCAAGCTCTTCGATGGTGTACGGCTCGAAATAGCTCGTGTCGTACCACCAGTCCACGTGAATCAGCCCTTGGGTGCGGTACACCCGCATCTCCAGCGCGTGGCCCAGCCCCGGAGGCGTCTCCTGCACCGGCACCGGCACCGAGCTGTCGGGCACCTGGCCCAAGTAGTTGAAGTACACCTCCGACATCCCGCCGTCGGTGTGCTCGGCTGCCGAGGCCAGGGCGTTGTGCACGCCGCGGAGAATGTCGGTGGCGCTGGCCTGTGCAGCCGTCACGCACATCACCGGGACCGCGTCCAGCAGGCTGGCGCGTTCGCTGGCCACGTCGATGGGGACGATGCCCTCACCGAGCGTCTTGGCGATCGTGCGAGCGAGCGCCGCAAGGAGGAGTTCGTCGGTTGGCGCACCCAGCCACTCGGAGGCTCCGTCGAGTTCGGCGGTGAGTTCCTCGTTGTCGAGAGTCGACAGCCGCACCATGCCCGCGGCGCGAGAAGCGACCGGGACGTCATGATCCACCACGTGGATCGTTGCTAATGCAATTTCAGTAAAGGACTTAAAGGCCTCTTTAGCCGTCATACGCAACTGAGAAGCAACCATGGCCCCACGATAGCCCAAGTGTCCCAAATTTGGGATAGGCCTCCCGAAACTGTGACGGTGGTGTCAATTAAGGCAAAGCCTTCCGGTTTGCGGTTCGCACTGCCCATTTTATGAAGATTGCTTTATTGTATGAAGGGTGCCACGTACCGACGAGAACGGCAGACAGCTAAAAGCCCTGCTTGATTACCTACTTGACGGCGACGTTGACGCCAAAGACATTTACGACGCGCTCGGGATCTCGAGTAGTACGTACTACCGGCGCATCAAAGAAGCCGACTACCCTGACGCCGAAGAATTGCGCCGAGTGTCGGATAGATTCGGCGTCAGCTACCCAGACCTGCAGATCAGGTTCGGCCTGATGAGCGAACAAGAGGTGTGGAGCTACATCGAGTCTGCGCCATTCGGCAGGACCGTTCTGCGCGAGGCTTTGGACACCCGGACGCCCATCCGAGCCAGCCATCGAACCCGCGCGCCAAGGCTTTCCGAGCTGAAACCGCGCAGTGACGCGCCCCCGCTGTAGCTCTATACTTTGCTGAGTACACCGCGGCTCGAAAGCGACATTCATGGGTCTGACAACTCTTATTGCGATCACGCTTTGCTGTATCGCGTGGAGTTTGTGGATTCGCCGAGTCACATGGTCGTCCCGTTGGGAGTTCGCCGCAACTCTGAACATCGCTTTGCAGGGCGGCGCGGTACTGCTTATGTCACCGTGGGCCTCGGAGACCCTGGGCGCCTTTCTCCACTCGCTCACAGGTAAGTGGAACCTCGAGGACTACATCGGCCACGATCTGTACATCGTCGCCGCGTCGGCGGTCGTGTACAACGCGCTGGGCCGGTTGCAGCAGGATCACGAACTGCAGCGGTCGTTCAAGCAGTACGTGGAGTACCCCGCGACGCTGTGCATCCCCCTGCTGCTGGTGGCGTTCACCCTCGGTAACGGCGCGAAGATCTACAAGGCCGACTTCTTCCAGGTGCCGACCGACTTCTGGCTGAACATGTACTGGCTGCTGCTGTGCGGCACGCTCATCTACCTGCTGGGGTACGGCGCCCGGGCGCTGCTCGTCTTGCGTAAGGACCCGCGCTCACGCACGGTCGCCAACATCTACCTCGTGTCGTCGGCCGCCGGCATCGCCGCCTGCCTGGTCCGACTCGCCACCGCCTTCATTCCCCAGCTGCAGACCGTCAACGCCGGCACCGCGCTGACGTGGATATTCGCCTGCATGTGCGGCGCCGGTTTCGCCATCACCTCTGCGGAGTCCTGGCGCAAGAAGACCAGGTGGTTTTCGACCGCCAAGCGCTGAGCGGAGTTCGGCCTAACCCGCCACCGATCGGCTGACCTCGGTGTACGCCGCGCCGAGCGCAGGCATAGTGTCGTAGCCGCGCCGACGGGCGCGGGCCGCGTCGCGGCGAATCAGCGTCTGCAGCCCGGCGAACGTCGCCTGATCGAGCACCATCCGCGTCAGCAGCCGGTTGTGCACGAACCCGAACGACATCCCCGTCTCCGGGTCCGCCCAACCCACCGATCCGGCCAGTCCCGCATGCCCGAAGCCGGGCATCACGCCGGGGATCGGCACGGAGTGGTATCCGAGGTGGAAAGACAGCGGCACGAAGATGTTGCGGTCGGGCGCGAAGCTCCGCTCACCGGTCAGGCCGTCGACCCGCTCACGCGAGAGCAGTTGTGTGCCGTCGACGCGGCCGCCGTTGGCGATCGCACCGTACATCTTGGCCAGTGCGCGCGCGGTGGCCACACCGTTAGCGGCGGGGATCTCGGCATCGAGGAACGGCGTGTCGCCCTGCACGACGGCTTTCATGCCGGGGAAGTACATCGATCCGAAGCCCCCGGACATGCCGAGGGCGGCTACCCGCGGCGCCACGAAATTGAAGATCGGATTGGCCAAGGTGCCCTGCGGCGCGAGGATCTGCGCGGCCCGCGTCGGCGCTGCGACCGGCGGCCGGCCCAGGTGCAGCCCGTCGGTGTTCAGCGGTTCGGCCAATTCCTCACGAATCAAGTCCCGCATGCCCTTGCCGGTGATCGCGCGGCCAAGCCCCGACATCAGCCAGCCGTAGGTGAGCGCGTGATACGCCTGATGGCCGTACAGCAGCTTGTTCACCGGTGCCGCGGCGATCCGCTGCTCCATCGCGTGGTGGTCGAGCAGGTCGGCCTTGCTGACCCCGTTGAGCTGAGACAGGCCCGCGCGGTGGCGCATCACTTCGCGGACCGTGATGTCGGCCTTGCCGTTCTCGCCGAACTCGGGCCAGTACTGGCTGACCGGCGTGTCGTAGTCGATAAGGCCTCGGTCGGCGAGCCGGTGGATCACCGTGGAAGCCAGACCCTTGGTGACCGAGAAGACCATGGCGCCGGTGTCGGCCGTCCAGTACTCGGTACCACGGCGGTCGGAGTAACCGGTCCATACATCGACCACGGGCTCACCGTGCAGGTAGACGGAGAGAGCGCCGCCGCCGAATCGTCTCCCGGGGAACAACTTCGAGAAGGCCCGCAGGGTGCAAGCAAAGTTCGAATCCGCCGCGCCCTGAATCCTGTGCGGGAGCGCTGCGCTGCGCCCCACGGATTTGACACCCGTCACAATGCATACAATTTACCTGCAGCCCCGGCAAATAAACCGGGTGTTACCGAAAAGTTAAGTTAGCGCACGTCAGATGCGTCCAAAATCTGTTGCGCAGCAAGCGCGGGCGTCAGCTCGCCGTCGCGAACCTGGCGCTCGACTTCGGCCCGGATCTCTTTAACCGCGGGATGCGACAGCACACGGTCCAGCACGGTGTCGCGGACCATCGACCACGTCCACTCGACCTGCTGGGTGCGCCTGCGGGCCTCGAACTCACCGGCCGCGGTCAACACCTCGCGGTGCTTCAGCACCGTGTCCCACAACTCGACGAGGCCGTCACCGGTCAGTGCACTCATGGTGAGAACCGGCGGGCGCCATAGCGTTTCGCGTGGATAGATCAGTCGGATCGCACCGGTCAGTTCGCGCGCGGCGGCCTTCGCCTCCACAGCATGCTCGCCGTCGGCCTTGTTCACTACCACGATGTCGGCGAGCTCCAGCACGCCCTTCTTGATGCCCTGCAGCTGGTCGCCGGTGCGCGCCAGGGTCAGGAACACGAAGGTGTCCACCATGTTGGCGACGGTCACCTCCGACTGCCCGACACCCACCGTCTCCACGAGAATGACGTCGAACCCCGCGGCCTCCAGTAGCACGATCGTTTCGCGGGTGGCCCTGGCGACCCCGCCCAGCGTGCCGGACGTCGGCGAGGGGCGGATGTACGCGTCGGGGTGTACCGCCAGTTTCGCCATGCGGGTCTTGTCGCCGAGGATGGAGCCACCGGTGCGCGTCGACGACGGGTCGACCGCCAGCACCGCGACGCGGTGTCCCTCCTCGATCAGGTGCATGCCGAGCGCCTCGATGGTCGTCGACTTGCCGACACCCGGGACGCCGGTGATTCCTACGCGCGTTGCCGGCTCTGGCTGGGGGTATCTCCCGCTTGCGGGGGACAGTTCCAGCAGCAACTGCTGCGCCTGCTCGCGGTGATCGGTGCGGGTGGACTCGACGAGCGTGATGGCCTTCGGCAGCGCCGCTCGGTCGCCGCGGCGAACGGCGTCCGCTAGTTCAGAAACCGGGAGGTTCATCTCGTCAGGTCGTAGCCCAGCTGCTCGGCGAGCTTCTGCAGCAGGCCGATCGCAGCGTCGGCGATCACGGTGCCGGGCGGGAAGATCGCGGTCGCTCCTGCCGCGTACAGCTCGTCGAAGTCGCCGGGCGGGATCACGCCGCCCACCACGATCATGATGTCCGGCCTCCCCGCCTCGGCGAGCGCTTCGCGCAGCGCGGGCACCAATGTCAGGTGGCCCGCCGCGAGCGACGACACCCCGACCACGTGCACGTCATTGTCAGCCGCCTGACGCGCGACCTCCTCCGGCGTGGAGAACAACGAGCCGACATCCACGTCAAAGCCGATGTCGGCGAACGCCGTCGCGATGACCTTCTGCCCACGGTCGTGGCCGTCCTGGCCCATCTTGGCGATCAGGATGCGTGGCCTACGACCGTCGGCCTCGGCGAACTTCTCGACGAATTCGGTTGCTTTGCCGATTCCAGTCACGTTGCCACTGCTCCCCACCTCATCACGGTAGACGCCGGCGATGGTGCGGATCTCGGCGACGTGTCTGCCGTACACCTTCTCGAGCGCATCCGAGATTTCACCGACCGTCGCGTGGGCGCGCGCGGCATTGACGGCCAGCGCCAGCAGGTTGTTCCCCAGGCCGTCGTCCCCTGCCGGTCCGGATTCACCTGCGGCCCTGGTCAATTCGGCCAGCGCGGCCTGAGTTGCCGCCTCGTCGCGCTCGGCGCGCAGCTTCTCCAGTTTCGCGATCTGCTCGGCGCGTACCCGGCTGTTCTCGACCTTGAGAACTTCCACCTCCTGGTCCTCGTCGACCTGGTACTTGTTCACGCCGATCACCGTCTGTGCACCGGAGTCGATGCGGGCCTGCGTCCGGGCAGCCGCCTCTTCGATGCGCATCTTCGGGATGCCCTCGCTGATCGCCTGCGCCATTCCGCCGTGGGCGACGACCTCTCCGATGTGCATGCGCGCCGCGGAGGCGAGCTGGTGGGTCAGCCATTCGACGTAGTACGAACCGCCCCACGGGTCGATCGGACGTGTCGTTCCGGACTCCTGCTGCAGCAGCAGCTGCGTATTGCGCGCGATACGAGCCGAGAAGTCGGTCGGTAGCGCCAGCGCCTCGTCGAGCGCATTGGTGTGCAGGGACTGCGTGTGCCCCTGAGTGGCGGCCATCGCCTCGATACACGTGCGCGCGACGTTGTTGAAGGCGTCTTGGGCGGTCAGCGACCATCCCGAGGTCTGCGAATGAGTACGCAGCGACAGCGATTTCGGACTCTTCGGATTGAACTCGGCAACCAACTCGCTCCACAGCAGCCGACCGGCGCGCAGCTTGGCGACCTCCATGAAGAAGTTCATTCCGATGCCCCAGAAGAAGGACAGACGCGGTGCGAACTTGTCGATGTCCAGGCCGGCATCAAGGCCCGCCTTGATGTACTCGACGCCGTCGGCCAGCGTGTAGGCGAGCTCGAGATCGGCTGTGGCACCGGCCTCTTGAATGTGGTACCCGGAGATCGAGATCGAGTTGAACTTCGGCATCTTCGTGCTCGTGTAGCCGAAGATGTCAGAGATCACCCGCATCGACGGCTTGGGTGGATAGATGTAGGTGTTGCGGACCATGAACTCTTTGAGGATGTCGTTCTGGATGGTCCCCGCCAGCTTCTCCGGGGGTACGCCCTGTTCCTCGGCGGCCACCACGTAGAGCGCGAGTATTGGCAGCACGGCACCGTTCATCGTCATCGACACCGAGACGGTGGACAGGTCGATACCGTCGAACAGCTGTCGCATGTCGAGGATGGAATCGATTGCCACACCGGCCATTCCGACGTCGCCCTGGACGCGCGGATGATCGGAGTCATAGCCGCGGTGGGTGGCTAGATCGAAGGCCACCGAAAGACCCTTCTGCCCGGCGGCGAGGTTGCGCCGGTAGAACGCGTTGGACTCTGCCGCGGTCGAGAATCCCGCGTACTGACGGATGGTCCACGGCTGGTTGACGTACATGGTCGGGTACGGGCCGCGGACGAACGGCGGCGCGCCGGGGAACGTGTCCAGGGGATATCCGGCATCCACCACGGCGTCGCGGTCGGCGGCGATGTAGACCGGTTTGACGTCAATACCTTCGGGGGTGACCCAGTCGAGCTGCTCGGCGGTGTAACCGTGCGCGGCCGCGGCCGCGGCGATGTGCTCGGCGACCGCGGCCTCCGTGGCAGGCTCGGCCGCTTTCTGCCCGTGCAGGGGCACGTCGGCGAAGTTGGTGATCGTGTGCGGTTCAACGTCAGGAACCGGCTGGCCGGCGACATTGGACATCGTCATGGTCACGCCCCCAATCGGGTGAGAAGTGCCGACAGCGCGGCGATCGCGTCGATCTTGGCGGTCAGGTATTCATCCGGCTTGTTCGCTGCTTCGGCGACGGCTTTTTCCGGACCGGCAAGGTAGATGTGCGAAACACCCGCCCCGCGGGCGGCTTCCACCACGCCCGACGCCTCCTGCGCGTAGCGAGCGTCGGTGCCGCAGATCACGGCGGCGACCGCTCCACCGGCATCCGAAACCGCTTGTGCGACACCTGCGGTGTCCAGCGGCCCCGGGTTGACGGCCTCGACGCCGCCGGATGCCAGCAGGTTGGCCGCGAACGTCGTGCGGATGTTGTGTTCGGACAGTGGGCCGATCGGCAGCAGCAAGGCCGTCGGCCGCGAACCGTGCTCGGCGAGATAGGCGTCGGATCGATCCCGCAGTGCTTCGAAGCTCGCCGCGTAGCGTTGCACACCGGGAACCGGGTCCGATGGTGGCAACGGCATTTCCGACAGGTTTGGATACTCGTTGACGCCGGTGATCGCCGTACGACGGTGCGCGATGTCGTCGCGGCGCTTCTCGCTCACCTCCGCGATCTGTGCGGCCAGGTGGTCGACCGCAGCCGTGAAACCGCCGCGGGATTCGATGTCGCGGAAGTGCTTCCACGCCTCCTCGGCAAGTGCGCGGGTGAGATCCTCGACGAACCACGAGCCGCCGGCGGGGTCGAGAACACGCCCGATATGCGACTCCTCCAACAGCAACAGCTGGGTGTTGCGGGCCATCCGCCGCGCGAAACTGGCTGCGGTGCCGGGCCAGCCACCGGGGATGGCGCTGTCGAAGGTATGGACCTGGACGGTGTCCGCTCCCCCGACGCCCGCCGCGAAGGCGGCGACTGTCGTGCGCAACATGTTCACCCACGGATCACGTTGAGCCATCATCGGTTGCGAGGTCACTGCGTGCACTCGTGCCGCGCCGGCATCGGCCGTACCGACCACTTCGGCCACCCGGGCCCACAGCTGTCGTGCGGCACGCAGTTTGGCGATTGTCATGAATTGGTCATCGTCCGCGGCGAACCTGAAACTGATCTGGCGCAACGCATCCGGCGCCGGGACCCCGCTGTCGACCAGCAGACGCAGATAGCTGACCCCCGCGGCGATGGCGCCCGTGAGCTCCCACGATGCGCTGGCACCGAGATCGTGAAATGCCGGACCGTCGATCGTGATGGCCCGCACACCCCCGCCGAAGGCGATCGTCTTCTCGACGGTGGCAACCACTTCGTCGGTTGATGGCGCCGCACGGCCGCTGAGTGTCGCGGTGAGCGGGTCGGCACCGAGGTCGACCGAAAGTCGGGCTCGCCGTTCGTCATCCAGGTCATTCACCAGTGCCAGCACTGCGTCCGCGGCGGCGGTGAAGTCGGCGCCCGCGTCCAGCACCACGGGAACGAGTTCGAGAAATACGCCCTCGAGGAGCCTGTCGAGGTCAGCGGCGCTCACGCCGGTGGGCCCGACATCCAGGATCAGTGCGCTGGTGCCCTCGGTGAGGGCGGTCAGCACCGCGCCGTTTCCGTCGACGACCGACACCTGGCCCGGCGCCGGAAACGCCTCGGCGACCTTCCACCCGGATTTGACGTCGCGCAGACCGTCGGACCCGCGAATGAACGGCCAGCTGCCGGGCAGCGGCGCCTCGGGCTGGGAGTCGAGAATCGTGTACAGCGGCCGAATCGGAAAGCCCTCGTAGGTCGGAGAGTCGAGGAGTTGCTCAGGCGCCTCGCCGAGATCGGCGGGATCCTTGCGGCTGCTCTTGGCCAGCACTCCGGCAACGGCAGCTCGCCATTGTTCGCGATCCGATTCAGATCCCGCAGATGTATCTACCGACACCGGCTTCTCCTGTTGTCGCGACGGGTGACCTCTGTGTCTAACACGACCGCTCACCAGGCTAAATGATCCCGGTCACGCCGTTGACCACCGGTCGGCGGTCTCACGGCGTGCTGGCCGGTGGCCGCAGGCCATGCAAAGTAGGCTTGGCGGACGTGAATACCGTCGTCAGCACCCTGCGCGCGCTGCGTGGCTCGGTGGTCGCAACGGCGTCCGCGGTGCCGCGGCGACGGGTGTTCGCGATCCTGACCGCGATTGTGATTCTTGTCGCAATCGCGCTGCTGGTCCCCCTTCCGACCGCCGTTCAGCTGCGAGATTGGGCCACCTCGGTCGGCCCTTGGTTCCCGCTGGCGTTTCTCGGTGCACACATCGTGGTGACGGTCTTCCCGTTCCCGCGCACGGCGTTCACGCTGGCCGCCGGACTGTTGTTCGGACCGGTCCTCGGTATCCCGCTCGCGGTGTCGGCGGCCACCGTCAGCGCCGTCATCGCGCTGGTGCTGGTGCGCGCGGCCGGCTGGCAACTCAACAAGCTGGTGCCCCATCCGAAGGTCGACGCGCTGGACGCCCGTCTGCGGGAGCGCGGGTGGCCTGCCGTCATCTCGATGCGGCTGATCCCCGCCGTGCCGTTCTCGGTGCTGAACTATGCGGCAGGGGCGTCGGGAGTTCGGGCGCTCCCCTACGCCTTCGCCACGCTGGCCGGGTTGATACCCGGAACCGCGGCCGTGGTGATCCTCGGCGACGCGCTGACCGGCAGCGTCAACCCACTACTGGTCTTGATCTCGTTCTGCACCGCATGCGTCGGTGTGGCCGGGCTGGCCTATGAGATTCGCGCTCACCGCCGCGATCACACTCGCGATCAGACCGAGGTCTCCTACCGGGAGTGAGCGCCCCCGCCGGGGCCCTGCGTCGGTGAGTTGTATTGCGAGGGCGGTTGCTGCTGCTGCGACAGCGGCGGGTACTGCGGCGGCGGATCGATAGCCCCGGCCACCGGTTTGCGCGCCTCGGCTTCGGCCTTCGCGACGGCCTGTGCGATCTCCGGATCGGTCTGCGTGTTGAACCAGGCGGCCACCTCGGCAGAATCGTCCTCCGGCCGTTGAATGTCCTCTTCCACCGGCGACGGCTCGTAACGGAACACGCCGTCCGAACCCGGCGCGCCGAGCATCTTCGTGAAGCCCTGGAGTGCCGATCCGAAGTCGCTGGGCACGAGCCAAACCTTGTTCGCCTCGCCCTTGGCCATCTGCGGCAGTGTCTGCAGGTACTGGTAGGCCAGCATCTCCGGGGTCGGTCGGCCCCGCTTGATGGCGGCGAAGGTCTTCTCGATGGCCTTGGCCTGGCCCTGTGCCTGCAGGTACGACGCGGCCCGTTCACCCTGAGCGCGCAGCATGCGCGACTGCCGGTCTGCTTCGGCGGCCAGGATCGCCGCCTGCTTGGCACCTTCGGCCGCGAGGATCTGGGCCTGCTTCTGACCCTCGGCCTGCTTGATCGACGCCTCGCGGTTACCTTCGGCGGTCAGGATCATCGCGCGCTTCTCGCGGTCGGCGCGCATCTGCTTTTCCATCGAGTCCTGAATCGACGGCGGTGGGTCGATGCTGCGCAGCTCGACACGGGCGACGCGCAGTCCCCATCGACCGGTGGCTTCGTCGAGCACACCGCGCAGCTGGCCGTTGATCGAGTCACGCGACGTCAGGGTCTGCTCCAGCGTCATACCGCCGACCACGTTGCGCAGCGTCGTGGTGGTCAACTGCTCGACGCCGACGATGTAGTTGCTGATCTGATAGACGGCCGCCTGCGGATTGGTGACCTGAAAGTAGACGACGGTGTCGATGTTCACCGTCAGGTTGTCCTCGGTGATCACCGGCTGGGGCGGGAACGACACCACCCGCTCGCGCAGGTCGACGCGCGCGCGGATCTTGTCGACGAACGGCAGCAGCAGCGTCAACTGTCCCGACACGGTCTTGCTGTAGCGGCCGAGCCGCTCGATGACCGCGGCCTCGGCCTGTGGGATCAGTGCGATGGACTTGGCCACGATGATGGCGGCGAACACCACCAGCACGGCGACCAGAATCAGGCCGGCGACAGCACCATCCATGAACGTTCCTTTCGTGATTGTCTGGGGTTGGCCCAGGCTTTCCTCTAGACGACTTTCTGGACGACGGCGGTCGCGCCGTCGATCTCGACGACCGTCACATGGTCGCCGGGTTCGTAGACCTCGTTTTCGTTCAGCGGGCGCGCGGTCCAGACCTCGCCGTCGAGCTTCACCTGTCCTTCATGGCGGGCGACCCGGTCGAGCACCAGTGCGCTCTTGCCCTCCAACGCCTTCGCCCGTTCGGGCAGTGCGGTGCCGGAATTGAAGTGCCGGCGCAGTGCGGGCCGGACCAGCGCCAAGAGCAGCACGGACACGACCGCGAAAACCGCGCCGTGCACCCATAGGTCGTCGAAGATGAGGCTGGATCCCGCGGCCGCCAGCGCGCCGCCGCCGAGCATGAGCAGGAACAGGTCGCCGGTCAGCGCCTCGGCCCCGGCGAGGGCCAGCGCGGCGATGAGCCAGATCAGCGCAGCAGGCATGACGTCAGCCTAGCGCGTAGCCGACCCGATGAGCGGCTAACAACTACACTGCGGAAATCATGTGGTGTCCGAGTGTTTCGTTGACGGTTTGGGCGAACGCCTGGCTTGCCGGTGCCGCCGCGCCCGACGATGTGTTGGATGCGCTATCACAATGGGCGCCAAGACATTCCGTCACCGCATACGACTCGGTCGCCGCGGGGCGCACCGGCCTGCCCTGGCCGGATCTGACCGATGCGGGGGCGGTTTCCCTGCTGCAGACGCTGCGCACCTCGGTGGGCCGGACCAGCGGAGCACCCGCGATGGGTGTTGCCCTGCCGGTCCCCGGCGATGTCCGCGGGCTGCCAGCGGGCACGCAGTTCCAGCGCGACGCCGTAGCCGCGGGCGAGGCGCTCATCGTGGCGGGTGACCCCGCCGAGGCCATCGGCCTGGTGCCGGACTTCGAGTATCCCGATAGCGCCGATGACGAAGACCAACCCGATCTCGAAGCCGATCCGTCCGCGCTGTCGTGGACGGTGTACTCGGTGCCCGGCGCGATGCCCGCCGAAGGTCTCGACCTCGGCGAGGCGGAATACACAATGCGCTCGGCGGTCCGTTCCGCCGCTGACGCACTGGGCGCCCTGCACGCCGAAGCGGCGGGCGGCGACATCGAGGACCCGCGCAGTCTCGTCGAGCAGGTCGTGGAATCTGAACGGCGGCACAGCATTCCGGATCATGCGCCGACTCGGGCCCTGCGGGTGCTGGAGAACGCGGCATACATCGACGCGATCATCACCGTGAGCTCAGGCCTGATCCCCATCGGGCTCAACAGCTCCGCGGACGTGCAGACGGCCAGCGAAGCGCTGCGACCGCTGAACGGTGTCGTGCGGTCGGCACGCTTGGCTGCCGTCAGCGCGATACTGCACGCCGCCTGGCAACAGTGACAGCGCGACACTCACCACCGCCACGGCCACCAGTGCCGGTAGTGGCCGTACCCGAACACCGGACCGCGGTACTCGTTGAATCCGGGGCCGTAGCCGTGTCCGCCGTATCCGTGGCCGCCATGGCCGTAGGCGGCCGGAATGGTCACGGCGGGCGCCGGCGCTGCCGCGGCGACGGGGGCCGCCGCGATGGTCAACGCCGCAGCGCCCGCGACGACAACCGCCACCATTCGTTTGCACACTGATCGCATCGCGAAACTCCTTCGAGCATCTATGTTTCTCTTGCTCTTCCAGGGTTGCGCGCCGACCGACCCGTGTCCTTGCGGCAGACACCCATTACGGGACTCCGGCTACCTGCTAACGCACTGAGGTGTGCACACCACCCCGTCGATCGAGAAGCCCTGTAGCGGCGGGGATTCCGGATCCGGCACCCGAACGGGATCGCGGTCGTTGCGTAGTTCGTCGAGGAGGTCGGCCACCACATGCGCGAGGTGCGCGTTGGGCGTCGAAGCCCTGGCGAACGCGATGCGCGAGTCTTGCGCCTGCAGCCTGAGTTCGTGGTCCAGATCCCACACCACCTCGATGTGATCCGCGACAAAGCCGATCGGGCATACGATCACGGCATCCGTCCCGGCCTCGACGAGAGCGGCAAGGTGATCGCCGACGTCGGGTTCCAGCCAGGGGACCTGCGGTGGCCCCGAGCGCGACTGCCAGACCTGGTCATAGTCGTCGTAACCCGCCGCGGCCGCGACGAGCTTGGCGGCGTGAGCGACCTGTCGCGCGTAAAGGTCTCTGCCACAACGAGAGCTGCTGGACAGTGGGATGGAGTGGGCGGTGAACACCAACCGCGCATGGTCGGGCACAGTCTGTGCAGCGGCGGTGATCGCGTCGCTGAACATCTTCACGAACAGCGGATGGTCGTAGTACTGACGAAGTTTCACCAGCCGCGGTGCGTTCGCGCCCGTGGCCTGCCTGGCCCTCGCAATGTCCTCGACGTATTGAGTGCAACCCGAGTAGCCGCCCCATGCCGAGGTGGCGAAGACGGCGGCGTTGCGCACGCCGTCGAACGCCATCGCCGCAACGGCGTCTTCGACGTAGGGCTCCCAGTTCCGGTTGCCGAAATACACCGGCAGGTCGATCAGAGGGCGCAACTCGTCGATCAGTGCGCGGTTGATGCCGTTGATCGGTGACACACCACCGAAATGCTGGTAATGCTCGGCAACGGAGGCCAGCCGCTCAGGTGGTATCCCCCGGCCCCTGGTGACGTTCTCGAGGAACGGCATCACCTGGTCCGGCCCCTCCGGCCCGCCGAACGACAGCAGCAGGACAGCGTCGAAACCCGAGTTGTCCATCCCTTACAACAATTGCGTGCTGGCGCCGCCGTCGGCGTAGATGATCGTGCCGGTGGTCGCGGGCAGCCAGTCCGACAGCAGGGCGCAGACGGTCTTGGCGACCGGGGTCGGATCCTTCATGTTCCACCCGATGGGGGCACGCTGGTCCCAACCCTCTTCGAGCAGCTTCATCTGCGCACCGGCTTCCTCACCGAGCGCGCCGCCGACGATGGCGCTCATCGCCAGCGTGCGGATCGGGCCGGCGGCAACAAGATTGGACCGGACACCGTGCGGACCGGCTTCACGTGCGACGAATCGGTTGACCGACTCCAGCGCGCTCTTGGCGACCGTCATCCAGTTGTAGGCGGGCATCGCGCGCGTCGGGTCGAAGTCCATGCCCACGATCGCGCCACCCGGATTCATGATCGGCAGCACCGCTTTCGCCAGGGACGCGTACGAATAGGCGGAGATGTGAATGCCCTTGGCGACATCCTCGTAGGGCGCGTCGAAGAACGGGTTGATGCCCATACCGGTCTGCGGCATGTAGCCGATCGAGTGCACGACGCCGTCGAGCTTGTTGCCGTCGCCGATGGCCTCGGTCACCCGGTCGGCCAGCGTGTCGAGGTGCTTCTCGTTCTGCACGTCGAGCTCGAGCAGCGGCGCCTTCGCCGGCAGTCGGTCGGCGATGCGCTGGATCAGCTTCATCCGGTCGAAGCCGGTGAGCACCAGCTCGGCGCCCGCCTCCTGGGCGACCTTGGCGATGTGGAACGCGATCGAAGAGTCGGTGATGATCCCCGTGACGAGGATCCGCTTGCCCTGCAGAAGTGTCATGTGAAGTCCTTGTCTTTCTAGTGGCCCATGCCCATGCCGCCGTCGACCGGGATCACCGCGCCGGCGATATAGCTCGCATCTTCTGACGCCAGGAAGCTGACCGCCCCGGCGACCTCCTCGGCCGTCCCGACCCGTTTGGCCGGAATGAAGTCGAGCGCGCCCTCCTGGATCCGCTCGTCGAGCGCGCGGGTCATCTCGGTATCGATGTAGCCGGGGGCCACCACGTTGGCGGTGACGCCTGCCTTCGACAACTCTCGCGAAATCGAGCGGGCCATGCCGATCAGACCGGCCTTGGCCGCGGCGTAGTTGGCCTGGTTGCCGATGCCCCAGCTGCCGGACACCGAGCCAATGAAGATGATCCGTCCGAAGCGTTTGCGCTGCATACTCCGCGATGCCCGTTGCGCCACCCGGAACGCGCCGGTCAGGTTGGCGTTGATGACCTCTTCGAAGCGCTCCTCGGTCATCCGGATGAGGAACGCGTCCTTGGAGATTCCGGCGTTGGACACCAGCACCTCGACCGGTCCCTGATGCTCCTCGACCTCCTTGAAGGCGCGGTCGACGGCGTCGTTGTCGGTGACGTCGCACACGACACCGAACAGACCCTCCGGCGCACCGGATCCGCGGTGAGTGACGGCCACTTTGTGGCCGTCGGCCGCGAGGCGCCGAGCGATCGCGAGACCGATACCGCGGTTCCCTCCGGTCACCAGCACCGAACGCGACACGAAAGGCGGACGGCCACCAGCCGTTTGGCCGGCGGTGTCGGCCGAGTCATCGGTCACAGTCATGCCCGCCAACCTATCGTCTGGACGCCATTTCTAAGAAATCGCCTCAGAGTGGCAGCCTGCGGTTGATCAACAAGCTCGCGACCGCCGCGGCCGCGGCCGCCAGCGCGGCAAGCCGCAGCCAGCCGGTGGTGGCCTCACCTCGGACCGTCTCGTAGCCGATCTGATCCTGCAGCGTCCCGTAGACCTTGTTCAGCTCCTCGAGGTTGGACGCGGTGTAGGACTCGCCACCGGACAGTTGCGCGATCTTCTTCATCATCTCGTCGTCGACGGGTACCGGCACCTTCTCGTCGTTGACCTCCACCTCGCCCTGTTCGGTGCCGAAGGAGATCGTCGAGATGGGCACGCCCTGGTCCTTGGCCGTGCGGGCCGCGGTGAACGCGCCCTTCGGGTTGTCGGGGTTGGACGGCACGGTCTCCTTGCCGTCGGAGAACAGCACGATGCGCGCGGGCGGCGGTGTGTCGCCGCCACCGATCACGGCGCCCACCGTGGAGATCGACGACAGTGCGGTGAAGATCGCTTCGCCGGTGGCGGTGCGATCGGACACCTGCAGGTTGTCGATGGCGCGCCGGCTGGCGTCGCGGTTCGTGGTCGGCGAAACCAACACTGTGGCCGTCCCGGCGTACGCGATCACGCCGAGGTTGATGCCCGGAGTGAGCTCGTCGACGAACCGTTTGGACGCCTCTTTGGCGGCGGTCAGGCGGTCGGGTTCGACGTCGGTGGCCCGCATCGACTGCGATACGTCGATGGCCAGCATCACGACCGCTCGGTTGCGTGGCAGCCGCTGGTCGAATGTCGGCCCGGCCAGGGCGATCGTGCAGAACAACAGCGCGACACCGAGCAGCGCGGCGGGCACGTGGCGCCACACGCTCGGCCGCCTGGGCGCCACGCTGTCGAGCAGCTCGGTGTTGGCGAACTGCTGCAGACGCCTGCGCCTGGCGCGTTGGGCATAGAAGTACAGCGCGACCAGGCCCAGCACGACGAGGGAAAAGAACAGCAGCCACCAGATGTGGGAAAAGCCGGTGAGGGAGACCGGCCCCAGCAGCGGAACGTTCATATCAGCTCGTCATCCCTAATTCGGCAGACGACGGTTGATGAGCAGCGCCGACAGCGCGGCCAGCGCCAGGGCCAGCGCACCGAGACGCAGCCAGCCCACACTCGCATCGCCCTTGATCGTTTCGTACCCGATCTGCTGCTGCAGGTTCGCGTACACCTGGCGCAGCTGTTCGAGGCTGGACGCGGTGAACGCCTCACCGCCGGACAGATCGGCGATCTCCTTGAGCATGTCGTCGTCGACCGGCACCGGCTGACGCTGGTCGTTGATCTCGACGTAGCCGTACGGCGTGCCGAACGAAATGGTCGAGATCGGCACGCCCTGGTCCTTGGCGGTGCGGGCCGCGGTGAAGGCGCCCTTGGGGTTGTCCGGGTTCGACGGCACCGTCTCCTTGCCGTCGGAGAACAGCACGATGCGCGCGGGCGGTGGTTCGTCGCCGCCGCCGATCACCGCGCCGACGGTGGCGATCGCCTGCAACGCGGTGAAGATGCCTTCACCGGTGGCGGTGCGGTCGGCGAACTGCAGCTTGTCGATCGCGGCTTTGGTGGCCTCGCGGCCGGTCGTCGGTGAGACGAGCACGGTCGCCGTGCCGGCGTACGCGATCAGCCCGAGATTGATTCCGGGAGTGAGCTCTTCGGCGAACTGCTTGGACGCCTCCTGCGCCGCCGCCATGCGGTTCGGCGACACGTCGGTGGCGCGCATCGACTGCGATACGTCCATCACGAGCATCACCACCGCGCGGTTGCGCGGAATGCGGACGTCGTGTGTGGGGCCGGCCATCGCGACCGTGAGGAAGACAAGCGCGATGACGAGCAGAATCGCGGGCAGGTGCCGCTTACGCGTCGGCCGTTGGGGTGCAACGCTTTCCAGCAATTCCATGTTGGCGAACCGGAGCATGCGGCGGTGCCGGGCCAGCTGCACGAAGATGTACAGCGCGACGATCCCTAGTGCGACGAGCAGGAAAAGGAAGAACCAAGCGTGCTCGAACCCCGAAAGCGTGATCGGTCCAAGTATCGGTAACGTCATGTACGACTAATCTCTTCGCATCCGAGGCTCTTAGGCGCGGCCTGCCAGCGCCAAGCGGCGGGTGGCGACGAACCGAACCACGTCGGCGATCCAGTCCCGGTCGGTACGCAGCGACAGCAGCGGCGCATCGCAGCGTCGCAGCGTGCGCGCCACCTCGGCGCGATGCGCGGCCGCAGCCTTCGCGAAGTCCTCGCGCAACTGCTCGTCGATGGTGAACTCGCGGGTCCGGCCGGTCTCGGTGTCCTGCAGGATGACGTCGCCGACGGGCGGCAGTTCCACGTCGCGCGGGTCGAGCACCTCGATGCCGAGCACCTCGTGCCGACCCGCGATGGCCCGCAATGGGCGCATCCAATTGATGGGACCGAGGAAGTCGCTGATGATGACCGCCATACCGCGCCGGCGTTCGGGCCTGCGCAGCGCGTCGATGGCGGCGGCCAGATCACCGCGGACCCCCGCGGGCGCCTTCGGCATCGTGGCGATCGCGCGCAGCATCTCCTGCTCATGCATGCGGCCCGACAGCGCGGGCACGCGCCGCACGGTGTCGCCGTTGGCGATGATGGCCCCGATCCGGTTGCCGCCACCGCTGTTCAGGAACGTGATCGCGGCGGCCGCGGCGACCGCCAGGTCACGCTTCTCACATCCGACGGTGCCGAAGTCCAGGCTCGCCGAGACGTCGACCACCAGCCAGGTCTCCAACTCGCGGTCGGCGATCATCTGGCGCACGTGCGGATGCGTGGTCCGAGCCGTGACCGACCAGTCCATCCGGCGCACATCGTCACCGGGTTGGTACAGCCGCGACTCGCCGGGTTCCGAACCCGGCCCGGGCAGCAGGCCGAGGTGATCGCCGTGCAACACGCCGTCGAGCTTGCGGCGCACGGTCAATTCGAGCTTACGCAGCGCCGCCGTCAGCGCGGGATCACGGATCTCCCCCCGCTTGAGCGACGGCAGATCGACCCCACGTCGCGAGCTGGTCACCGACCGCTGGCCGCAGCCGCAGCGGCGGGCATGACGGGCGGCACCGAATGACCTTGCTGTGGAATGGCATTCACCTGCGGCAGGCCGACAGTCTGCAGGATCCGGTTGATCACCGTCTCGGAGGAAATCTCGTCGGCCAGTGCGTCGTACGTCAGCACGAGGCGGTGCCGCAGCACATCCGGGATGACCTCGACGACATCCTGTGGAACGACGTAGTCACGTCCGCGCACCAGCGCGAGCGCCCGGGAGGCAGCGATGATGCCGAGCGAGGCACGCGGTGACGCGCCGTAGGCGATCCAGGCCTTCGCGTCGGGCATGCCGAACTTCTCCGGCTCGCGGGTCGCGGTGACGACGCGCACCACATAGTCCACGAGCGCGTGATGCACGAAGTTGTTCGCCGCGACATCCTGCAGACGCAGCAGGTCGCCGGGTCCGAGCACCTGCTTGGGCTCCGGCGGCTTCACGCCCATCCGGTAGATGATCTCGCGCTCTTCCTCAGGCGTCGGGTAGTCGATGTTGAGCTTGAACAGGAACCGGTCGCGCTGCGCCTCGGGGAGCGCATACACGCCCTCCTGCTCGATCGGGTTCTGCGTGGCCATCACCAGGAACGGTGCGGGCAGCGGGAACGTCTTGCCGCCGATCGAGATCTTGCGCTCGGCCATGACCTCGAGCAGCGCGGACTGCACCTTGGCGGGTGCGCGGTTGATCTCGTCGGCGAGCAGGAAGTTGACGACCACCGGGCCGAGCTCGATGTCGAACTCCTCCTTGCCCTGGCGGTAGATGCGGGTACCGACGATGTCGGTCGGCACCAGGTCAGGGGTGAACTGGATGCGTGCGAAGGTGCCGCCCACGACCTTGGCGAAGGTCTCGACCGCCAGCGTCTTCGCGACACCCGGGACACCTTCGAGCAGGACGTGCCCCTTGGCGAGCAGACCGACCAGCATGCGCTCGACGAGCTGGTCCTGGCCGACGATGATCCGCTTGACCTCGAAGATGGCCCGCTCGAGGGTGTGTACCTCTTGTTGGAGGCCCCCGTTGTTTGTCGGCGCCGCGTGCGATCCAGCCTGACCTGGGGGGTAACCCTGCGCAGGGCCCTGCCCGGTCGGGGCCTGTCCAGGGAACCCTCCAGCGCCCTGCGGCGACCCACTCGGTGACGTCATCAACGGTCCTCCCACATCTGTATTCGCCGGTCTTCCGGCCTCTGCGACACCTTGTCCGCCGCACGCTCGTCGTCAACTATTCCAGGCACTCCGGGATCCGTCGACGTTGCCCGGCCCCGTTCGGCCGACATGACCAGCATTGCTAGCAGGAGCTCAGGGTTTGCTCAGCCCCAGCTCAGCTTTCGATAACCCGCGCGACGTACGGCTGCAGACCCGCGGTACGCACTTGGCTCACCCCAACCCCGCCCGCGGTGCCCCCGGACTCCAGCATCTTGCCGCCGCCGAGATAGATCGCGACGTGCTGGCTGCCGCCGGGCCCCCAGAACAGCAGATCGCCGCGCTTGGCCTGGCTCGTGGGGACCTTGCGACCGGTGTTGTACTGATCGCCCGAATACTTCGGGATGAGCACACCGACGCCGGCGAATGAGAACTGGGTGAAACCCGAGCAGTCGTAGCCGACGATGTTGGCACCGGAGTCGACGCCGGTGCTCGGGCCGGTCGGCTTCCCGCCGCCCCACGAGTACGGGGTGCCAATCTGCGAGCCGCCGCGCCTGATGACGTACTCGATGGCTTGCGGGCCGCGTACCCGACCGGGGGCGACGCCCGCCGTGGGCGGCGGGCCGAACCCGAGCGTGGCCAGGAACTTGCGGCCGAGGTCCATCGTCGCCTCGGTGGCCTGCGCGGTCGCCGCCAGTGATGCGTTGGCGATGGACAGCGGATCGCCCGGTGCGCCCGCGCTGAGGATCTTGGGCAGGGTGGGATCCCATTGGCCGTCGTCGGGTGCTGCGGCGGCGGGCATGGCTGCGCCAATGGCCACGGCAAGTGCCGCGACCATCATCAGAATGCCGCTGAGGAACCGAAAACGCCTGAAGTGCAAAGTAATCCTTCTCGTCACCATTCGATGAGACGGGTTGCGTACGGGGTCATACCGCTGGTGCGGACCGGCGAGACTTTCACGACCGAACCGGTGTAGGGCGCCTCGAGCATCTGACCGTCACCGAGATAGAGGGCGACGTGCTGGCTGGCGTTGGGGCCCCAGAAGAGCATGTCGCCACGCCTGGCCTGTGACGACGGGATCTTGCGGCCCGCGTTGTACTGCGACCCCGAGTAGTGATCGAGCTTGATGCCGACGCCGGCGAACGCGTAGAGCATGAGCCCCGAACAGTCGAATCCGACTGTGCCTGCGCCGGAATCGATGCCAAGGCTCTTGCCTGCGGCATTTCCGCCGCCCCACGAGTAGGGCACGCCGCGCTGTGACATGGCGCGCTGGATGACGTACTCGGTGGCCTGTCGGCCGTACACCCGGGGAATCGCGCCCCCGTTGGTGTAACCGGTCGGCGTGGGCAGCAGACCCAGCTTCTGCAGGAAATTCCGCCCCATCTGCTGGGTGACCTGCGCCGAGGTCGACGCATAACCGAGGATCGTGTTGATGATCGCGATCGGATCGCCGCTGACGAAAGCGCTGGGAATCGCGGGCAGGGTCGGATCCCACCCGGTGGCCCAGTTACCGGTGGCCGCGTTCGCCTGCTGCGGTGCGCTGTCCCAGTTTCCGGCGGGGTTCGACGACGGTCCCGTCGGCGCGGCAACCGGCCGGGCCGGAGCTCCTGCGGCGGGCGCCGACCACTGGCGCGCCTGGTCGAGCTTGGCTTGCGCCGCCTCGCGTTCGGCCGTCAGCTTGTCCAGTTCGGCCTGCTGGGTCCGGAAGGTCTGCTGGGCCTCGGTGAGCGCCGACACCGCGGTCTGCTGGCTGGCCTCCGCGTCGACGAGCGCCTGATCCGCATTCTGCTTCGCCAGCCGCGCCGCCGACTCCTTGTTCACCTGCTCGGTGCGCGCGCGCTGCAGATCGCTGATCACCCGCTGGGTGCTCACCGCCAACGTCTCGCCGGTGGTCGCGGTGTTGAGGATGTCGCTGGGGTCTTTCGCGGTCAGGTACGAGCTCGACGGCCCGTTGACATACGTTGCGACGGCGAAGGTGTCGAAGCGATCCTGCGCCGCTTCGATCGCGGCATTGGCATCCTTGACGCGCTGCGCGCTGGCGTCGAGTTCGACCTGCGCGGCGGCGGCGGCATCACGTGCGGTCTGCACGTCGAGGATCGCCTTGTTGACGCTTTCCTGCTTCTCCTGGATCGCCGCCCCGAGGTCCTGCAGCTTCTGGTTGACGTTGGCGACGGCAGCGACGAGCGCGCCCACGCTATCCGGGCTGGCGGGCTGCGATCCGGCCAAACCCGGTGTGACAAGCAGCATCCCGACAGTGAGAGGTATGGCGCAGAACCGCGTACAAAGGCGCGAAGCAGAGGCGCTAGGGGTGCGTCTCATGGACAACGTCTCCTATGGCTTACGCGAACGTGCCGACACATTCGTCGATCGCTAATGCACAGAAGCCACGTGAGTCACATCTGCAACATCAGCTACAGACTGCACCGTACGTCACATCTGACGCCAAAGAAACTTTAGTCACAAACTACAAGTTTGTAATTGCGGATAGCGTTATCCGGCTGTGACTTTCAGCCGTACGGAATTTCGCAAAACCCCAGCGACAGGCCGCTTTTCGCGGCTCGTTACGTGTTCTGGCGTTTGGCGCGATTTTGCAACATTCGCGTTGCCGCGACAGCGGCGATCACTGCCAGTACCACCACGATCGTGAATGTCGTCCAGGGGAAATGTTGATTGGTCAGTTCGCCGACGAAATTCTTTGCGCCCTGCACCGAACCGCGGCCTTCGGCGACGTCTTGGCCCGCCTCCAGCGTCATCCTGTCGTAGGTCGTGCTGAACGTGCCCGATTCGGTCGGGCTGAGCACCAAGACCGTCGAACCCGGGTACGCCTCCCCCACCTCGGTGGCGATATCGCGCAACGGGGTGTCGATCGGCGGATTGCGATCGACCACGACGATCTTGAGGTCGATCCCCTTCTGCTCGGCCTCGGCGACGACGTCGGCCAGGCCCTCGTTCTCCGGCGTCGGCGCCGCGCTCACACCGGTGTCCTTGATGTCGGCGATCACGAGGTTCATACACTCGTCGACCGGCGTGGTCGCGGGATCCTTTCCGACCGGCCCACAGATGTCGGGCGGGATGTAGGCCGGGAACAACGGCATGACTTGCGGTCCGATCACAGGTGAAACCGTACGTGATGGGTATCCGACCGGGTGGCAGCACGCGCGAGGTGAAGAGAACGTGAAGACTGAACTGTTACCACCCCTGGGGTGGTTTACAGGACAAGCGTACTGTTAGAATCGACAGCGCCGCCGACACAGCCCGTCGCGGCGATATCTAGCCGGGAGTTGATGTGAGCAGCAAAGATTCGGTCAATTCGTTTGGGGCCCGCGACACGCTGAAGGTCGGAGACCAGAGCTACGAGATCTACCGCCTGGACGCGGTGCCCGGTACCGAGAAACTTCCCTACAGCCTGAAGGTGCTCGCCGAAAATCTGCTGCGCACCGAGGACGGCGCCAACATCACCAAAGACCACATCGAGGCGATCGCGAAGTGGGACCCGTCGGCCGATCCGAGCGTGGAGATCCAGTTCACCCCCGCCCGGGTGATCATGCAGGACTTCACGGGTGTGCCCTGCATCGTCGACCTCGCCACCATGCGCGAGGCCGTTGGCGAGCTCGGCGGTGACCCGGACCAGGTCAACCCGCTCGCGCCGGCCGACCTGGTGATCGACCACTCCGTGATCGCAGACCTGTTCGGTACCGCCAACGCCTTCGAGCGCAACGTCGAGATCGAATACCAGCGCAACGGCGAGCGCTACCAGTTCCTGCGCTGGGGCCAGGGCGCGTTCAACGACTTCAAGGTCGTGCCGCCGGGTACCGGCATCGTGCACCAGGTCAACATCGAGTACCTGGCCAGCGTCGTGATGGAACGCAATGGGGTTGCCTACCCGGACACCTGCGTGGGCACCGACTCGCACACCACGATGGAGAACGGGCTTGGCGTGCTGGGCTGGGGCGTCGGCGGTATCGAGGCCGAGGCGGCCATGCTGGGCCAACCGGTGTCGATGCTGATCCCGCGGGTCGTCGGCTTCAAGCTCTCCGGCGAGCGCAAGGCCGGCGTCACCGCCACCGACGTCGTGCTCACCGTCACCGAGATGCTGCGCAAGCACGGTGTCGTCGGAAAGTTCGTCGAGTTCTACGGCGAAGGGGTCGCCGAGGTACCGCTGGCCAACCGGGCGACGCTGGGCAACATGAGCCCCGAATTCGGCTCCACCGCAGCGATTTTCCCGATCGACGACGTGACGATCGACTACCTGCGGATGACCGGGCGCAGCGAACAGCAGCTGGCCTTGGTCGAGGCGTACGCCAAACAACAGGGCCTGTGGCACGATCCGTCACGCGAACCCAAGTTCTCGGAGTACATCGAGCTCGACCTCGGCGACGTCGTCGCGTCGATCGCCGGACCGAAGCGCCCGCAGGACCGCATTGCGCTCTCCGACGCGAAGACCGCCTTCCGCAAGGACATCCACAACTACGTGGGAGGCACTGCGGAGAACCCGGTTCCGCACACCAACGTCGACGAGGTCGTCGAGGAGTCGTTCCCGGCCAGTGACCCGGCGTCGCTCTCGTTCGCCGATGAAGACGCCGTCGTACCGTCGGCCGCGACCGGCTCCAACGGCCGGCCGAGCAATCCCGTCGAGGTCAAGAACTCCGAACGCGGCGACTGCATCGTCGATCACGGCGCTGTGGTGATCGCGGCGATCACCTCGTGCACCAACACCTCCAACCCCGAGGTCATGCTGGGTGCCGCGCTGCTGGCCAAGAACGCGGTGGACAAGGGCCTGACGTCCAAGCCGTGGGTGAAGACCACGATGGCGCCGGGTTCTCAGGTCGTCACCGACTACTACAACAAAGCCGGTCTGTGGCCGTATCTGGAGAAGCTCGGCTTCTTCCTCGTCGGTTACGGCTGCACGACGTGCATCGGCAACTCCGGACCGCTGCCGGACGACATCAGCAAGGCCATCAACGACGCCGACCTGTCCGTCGCGGCGGTCCTGTCCGGCAACCGCAACTTCGAGGGCCGGATCAATCCCGACGTCAAGATGAACTACCTGGCTTCGCCGCCGCTGGTCATCGCGTATGCGCTGGCAGGCACGATGGACTTCGACTTCGAGTCCGAAGCGCTCGGCAAGGACGAGGCCGGCAACGACGTCTTCCTCAAAGACATCTGGCCGTCGCAGAAGGACATCGACGACACGATCGCCAGCGCGATCAACACTGAGATGTTCGTCCAGAACTACGCCGACGTGTTCAAGGGTGACGAGCGCTGGCGCAACCTGCCCACGCCGAGCGGCAACACCTTCGAGTGGGATGACAAGTCGACGTATGTGCGCAAACCACCGTACTTCGACGGCATGCCCGCCCAGCCCGAACCGGTGACCGACATCCAAGGCGCCAGAGTGCTGGCGCTGCTTGGTGATTCGGTGACCACCGACCACATCTCGCCCGCCGGCAGCATCAAGCCGGGAACGCCTGCGGCGCAGTATCTGGATTCGCACGGCGTCGAGAAGGCCGATTACAACTCCTACGGTTCGCGGCGCGGCAATCACGAGGTGATGATCCGCGGCACGTTCGCCAACATCCGGCTGCGTAATCAGCTGCTGGACGACGTATCCGGCGGATACACCCGCGATTTCACCAACGGCGGCGAGCAGGCGTTCATCTATGACGCCGCGCAGAACTACGCCGAAAAGGGCATCCCGCTGGTCGTGCTGGGCGGCAAGGAATACGGGTCGGGTAGCTCGCGCGACTGGGCTGCCAAGGGCACCAGCCTGCTCGGCGTGCGCGCGGTGATCACCGAATCGTTCGAGCGCATCCACCGCAGCAACCTGATCGGCATGGGCGTCATCCCGCTGCAGTTCCCTGAAGGTGAATCGGCGGCGTCACTGAAGCTCGACGGCACCGAGACCTTCGACATCACCGGTATCGAGGCGCTCAACGACGGAGGCAAGACGCCGAAGACGGTGAAGGTGACGGCCAAGAAAGAGGACGGCAAGACCGTCGAGTTCGACGCGGTGGTGCGCATCGACACCCCCGGCGAGGCGGACTACTACCGCAACGGCGGCATCCTGCAATACGTGCTGCGCAACATGCTGCGGTCGTAAGCATGCCCCGGGTCACCGAGAACCATTTGGCGGCGCGCCGCCGTCAGATACTCGACGGTGCCCGGCGGTGTTTCGCGGAGTACGGATACGACAAGGCAACTGTGCGGCGGCTCGAGCAGACGATCGGGCTGTCGCGCGGCGCCATCTTCCACCACTTCCGCGACAAGGACACGTTGTTCTTCGAGTTAGCGCGCGAGGACGCCGAACGCATGGCCGACGTCGCGTCGCGCGAGGGTCTCGTTCAGGTGATGCGGGACATGTTGGCGGCCCCGGAGCAGTTCGACTGGTTGGCGACGCGGCTCGAGATCGCGCGCAAGCTGCGCAACGACCCGGAGTTTCATCGGGGTTGGATGGAGCGGTCCGCCGAGCTTTCGGCGGCCACTACTGCGCGGCTGCGCCGCCAGAAACAGGCCGGCAGGCTTCGCGATGACGTGCCGAGCGCAGTGCTGCAGACGTACCTGGATCTGGTGCTCGACGGCCTCGTTGCCCGGCTCGCTTCGGGTGATGATCCCGAAAAGCTCAGTGGCGTACTGGACCTGGTCGAAGCTTCATTGCGCCAGGCTCAGCCAGGCGGTCAGCCGTAGTGCCTGCGGCTGCGATGGTTGGGACCGCCGCGGCTGCGCATCGTGGTTCCCGATTCACGCAACATGCTGTGTATCGACCCGTACGAGCGACCCGTCGACGCGACCAGCGTCCGGATGCTCGCACCGCCTTCGTAAGCGCTCTTCAATTCGGTGAGCAATTCGTCTCTGGCCTTGCTCGGTTTCTTCATCGGCACCTCCCCGCGCGATTGATCCCCCGACGAGTACCCAGCCTAGGAACCGCTTACACAAGCGGATGAGGTTTCGGCGAAACAGTTTGCCGACGGCTCAGGCGAGCTCGATGAGATCCCGATAGTCGTTCGACCAGAAGTCTTCGGTGCCGTCCGGCAGTAGCACCACGCGTTGCGGATTCAGTGCCTCGGCGGCCCCCGGATCGTGCGTAACCAGTACCACCGCACCGACATAGCTTCGCAATGCGTCGAGCACCTGCTCGCGCGAAGCGGGATCGAGATTGTTGGTCGGCTCGTCAAGCAACAGCACGTTCGCCGTCGACGCGACGAGCCCGGCCAGCGCCAGCCTGGTCTTCTCGCCACCGGACAGCGTCCCCGCGGGTTGTTCGAGCTGCGGACCGCTGAACATGAACGCGCCCAACAGACCCCGCAGATCCTGTTCGCCGGTGTCGGGTGCGGCGTGGCGGATGTTCTCCCACACCGTGGCACGGTCATCGAGCGTGTCGTGTTCCTGGGCGAAGTAGCCGAGCTTCAGTCCATGCCCGGGTTCCAGCGTTCCCGCGTCGGCGGTTTCAGCCCCTGCCAGTATCCGCAGCAGTGTGGTCTTGCCCGCGCCGTTGAGTCCGAGCACCACGACGCGCGATCCGCGGTCGATCGCAAGATCCACCCCGGTGAACACCTCGAGCGACCCGTAGTTCTTCGTCAGGCCTTTGGCGACCAGTGGCACGCGGCCGCACGACGCCGGCGTCGGGAACTTGATCCGCGCCACCTTGTCGGCCACTCGCTCCTCGTCCAGCGCCGCCATCATCCGGTCCGCTCGGCGCAGCATATTCTGTGCCGCAACGGCTTTGGTGGCCTTGGCCCCCATCTTCGCGGCCTGCGTCCGCAGCGCACTGGCCTTGCGTTCGGCATTGGCGCGTTCGCGGCGGCGACGCTGCTCGTCGGTGGCGCGCGCGTCGAGGTACTTCTGCCAGCCCATGTTGTAGACGTCGGCCTCGCCACGCACCGCGTCGAGGAACCAGACGCGGTTGACCACGTCGGCGAGCAGGTCGACATTGTGGCTGATGACGATGAGGCCGCCCTTGTGCTGCTGGAGGAATTCCCGCAGCCAGCCCACGGAGTCGGCGTCGAGGTGGTTGGTCGGCTCGTCGAGTAAGAGCGTCGTCGACGAACCGGCACCGGATTCGGATGCGGCGAACAGGATTCGTGCGAGTTCCACTCGACGACGCTGGCCACCGGACAGGGTCCGCAGTGGCTGGGTCAGAACACGTTCCGCCAAGCCGAGACTCGCGCAGATTCGGCCTGCCTCGCTTTCGGCGGCGTAACCGCCGAGCGCGGCGAACCGCTCCTCGAGCTGGCCGTAACGGCGGACCGCCTTGTCGCGCGCGTCGTCGTCGGCGACCTCGGCCATCAACGCCTGCTGCTTCTCCAGATCCGCGAGCAGCGAATCAAGGCCACGCGCCGACAGCACGCGATCCCGGGCCAAGACGTCGAGGTCACCCTCCCTGGGATCCTGCGGCAGATATCCGACGTCACCCGCGCGGGTGATCGTGCCCGCGTAGGGCTCGCCCTCCCCTGCCAGAATCCGCATGGTGGTGGTCTTGCCCGCGCCGTTTCGTCCGACCAAACCGATCCGGTCGCCGGGCTGCACCCGTAGCGCGGCACCTTCAGTGGAGAGCAGCGTGCGCGCGCCGGCGCGGACCTCCAGGTCCGTTGCGGTGATCACGCTGCACTCTCCTCAGTTCCTACTTGTCGTCGGTGAAGACCGGGGCCCGCTTCTCCGCGCGCGCTGCAACCGCTTCCTCGAAATTGGCGGTGAGCAGTCGGACGAAGAGTTGTCCCAGGCCTTCGGCCTGCATATGTGCCTCTAGGCTACCGGCGTCAAGTCCACTCCAAAGCGTGCGCTTGGTCAATTCGATTCCCGGCCGGGAGAACGACGCGATGCGCTCGCCGATTTCGTAGCAGACGTCGAGCAGGTCCGCGTCGGGTACGGCCTGCGACACCAGCCCGATGCGCTGGGCTTCATCGGCGTCCACGTCGCGGCCGGTCAGCATCAGCTCGAATGCCCGAGAGGTGCCGATCGCACGGGGCAGCAGATACGACAGCCCGAGTTCGCTTGCCGTCAGCCCGTTGTTGATCCCCGCAGCGCGAAAGTATGCGCCAGCTGCGGCAACACGGATGTCGCAGGCCAGAGCCAGGCACAGTCCCCCGCCGATCGCGGCGCCGTTGACCGCGGCGATGACCGGCTGGTGCATCTTGCGCAGCGCGAGGATCACGTCGTCGAGCACCTCCATGGACCGCAGCGCAAAGCTGGGACGGGTCAGCCCGTCGATGTGAGGTACGGAGCCCGCCGACTTGTGATCGGCACCCGAGGAGAATCCACGACCGGCACCTGTGAGCACGATCACGCGCACCGAGTTGTCGTAGGTGAGCTCGTCGAGGACCGCCTTGAGCGGGACCATGACGTCGAACGCCATGGAATTCATTCGCTCGGGACGGTTCAGCGTCACCAACGCCACATGCGGGCGCGGCCGGTCGACGAGGACGAAGTTTTGCTCTGGGTGCTCGGTCACGGACTGCACGCTATCGCGTGCAATCGTTACTCGGGCTGACCGTTCTCCTGAGCGGCCATCGCCGCGTCGACGTCGAAGTCCTTCACCTTCTGAACCAGGTCCTCGAGTGCGGCCGGTGGCAGCGCTCCTGCCTGGTTGAAGACCAGCTTGCCCTTCTTGAACACCATCAGGGTCGGGATCGAGCGGATGTCGGCAGCGGCGGCGAGCTCCTGCTCCGCCTCGGTGTCGACCTTCGCGAAGACGACGTCGGGGTGCTGCTCCGAGGACGCGGCGAACGTCGGAGCAAACGCCTTACACGGCCCGCACCACGACGCCCAGAAATCGACCAACACGATGTCGTTGTCCGTAATGGTCTCGTTGAATTGTTCGGCGGTGATGTCTTTGGTAGCCACGTTTCTCCTAACGTCAGGCTCAGACCGTCTGTTCCCAGTATGTGGTCATGACGAAACCGCCGATAGTTCACGACGACCGCGTTCGAAGAAATCGGCGATGCGGCTGGTCAGCCCATCGACGTCGATGGTGTGGTCAAGAGGGTAGATGGCGCCGAACGACGCGTTCCAGAATTCCCCGGCGGGCACCGACGGCGGGCCGACGTACGCGTAGGGCATCGGATGCTGCTCGTCGCCGGCCGATACGCCGTAGTCGACTTCGTCCTGGGTCACCGCCACGTCGAAGTGTTCGGGCCACAGCACCGGATGACATTCGGGCAGAAAAGTCTTCAATGCGTACCCACCCGCATAGTGGCTGCGGTTGACCCATTCGGCAGCATGCGCGTCCAGCCTCAGATCGGCGTCTGGCGCCAGCGCATCGACGAGCGTGTAGACGCCCTCGGGTGGACCGGCGACGATGCCGGCGGCCTCGGCTATCAAACTCATCGGGCCCTCCAACGGGACCGCATCGTTCGGCAGGACCAGTTCGGTGCCGTGCACCGCGACCGGGATCGTCACCGCGGCGAAGCCGTCCGGGCGCACGGCGAGCCGAATCGTGCCCGCCGATCGGTACTGCGGTCCGGCGATCAGACTTTCGGCCACCCCGCGCAGCTGGCGCCGCGTCCTGACATAGTTCGCCTCGAAGCTCACATTGACTGGGTTACCAGATAGGGCTCGGCGTTACAGAGACTTTCGGGCCAATGCCGCGGCTGTGTCGGCGTTGGCCAACAGCTGCGCCTGGCGCTTCGGCAGCCAGAACACCTCGACTCCAAGGGCCACCAGATAAATGGCCGACGCGATGAGATTGCGCCACGAACCGTAAACGGCATCCCACGCCGCCGTCGCCACCGCCACGGCGAGGACGACGATGAGCACCCAGCGCAACCAGCGAGCCGTCTCCGCGGCCTCGTGCAGCCCGCGGGCGTAGTCCACGACCGGCTGGGCCAGGCGATCGTCATCGAGCGGCTGCCCCATTCGGACCGCCCGTGCCACCGCGACGCGCTCCTCGCCGGTGAGGTCTTTGGCACCCGGCCAGTACCGCGCCATGCGGCGGGCCATCCAGACGCCGTAGAACGTGCCGACGACGACGAGCACGATCACACCAGAAATCCAGAACCCCGAATCGAGCCACGCCAGCACACCGACACAGAGCCCGACGACGCCGCCGGTCGTCAGCGCGCGAAGCGCGAACCCACCCCGCCACACCACCGCTGGAATAGTGACCACGCGACACAGTCTGACCGAACAGCGGACGGCTCACAGGTCCAATACGACGCCCAACGACGGTTTCGCCGAACAGATCAGCACGGTCCCCTCCTCGGGCAACTCCAGCGGCGGCTGCGGGTAGGCGACGGTCCCGTCCACCAACGGCGTGACGCAGATGTGGCACACACCGCTGCGGCAGGAGAAGCGCGTCGGGACGTCGCAAGCCTCGGCGAGTTCGAGAATGCTGGCGTAGTCGTCCGACCAGTTGGCGGTGATCCCGCTGCGCGCGAACGACACTGCCGGCCCGGTGCCCTGCGGGCCGTCGGGCAGATGCGGTGTCCGCTGTGGCGCATCGATGATGCCGGGGTTGATCGGCGGCAGCGCGCCGAAGAGCTCGGAGTGGATGCGGGATTCGTCAATCCCGGCGCCCGCGAGCGCATCACGCATGTCGGCCATGAACTGTCCTGGCCCGCAGAGATACGCGATCGCGTCGCGGGGCAGACCGAGCGCTTCGACTGCCGCCATACGCGGCCTGCCGCCCTCGGCGGTGTAGAAAACCCGCTGCCGCGCGTTGGGCAGCGAGCCGATGAGTTCGCCGACTTCGCCGCCGAATGCCAGGCTCTGCGCGTCGCGGGTGATGTGGAGCCACCAGATGTCTCGCTCGCTGCGCTGCGCGGCCAACGCGTGCAGCATTGCGAGCACCGGGGTGATGCCGATACCCGCCGACACGAACACGACCGGATCGGTCTCGTCGCCCAGATAGAAGTCACCACGTGGAGCGGCCGCCTCGACCACGGCCCCTGGGCTGAGGTTGTCGTGGATCCAGGTGCTCACCCGGCCCCGTTCCTCGCGCTTCACGCTGATCCGGTACCGGACGCCGGTGCTCGACAGCGAGTAGCTGCGCAGTGGTGCGGGGTCGCCCGCCGGGACGCGTAGCGTCAGGAACTGTCCGGGCCGCGCGGTGGGCAGCGCCGCGCCATCGGCGGTTTCGAGCTCGATCGAAAGGACCGACGGGCTTTCGCGGCGCGTTTCGACCACCCGCAGTGCGCGGAATCCGGGCCAACCGGGTTCGACTCCGATCGCCGGCGACGTTGCGCCGCAGGGACTGTCGTGCGCGGCCAGCAGCTCGGCGAAAGACTGCTGCCACCCGGGGCTCAGCGCGGGGATGTCCACCGCCTTGCGGAGCATGTCGACGTCGCGGTCGGGCAGATACAGCAACGCGTCGACGTCGGCGACGCTCAGTGCGTGGCGTCCGCGCCGTGTCCGCACGATCTCGTCGCCCGAGGCGACGCGACCTTCTTCGATGACGCGGAAGTAGAACCCCGGGCGGTGATGGGCGACAAGGAGATTGGGCATCTCGGGCTCGCCGAGTCGAATACCGACGCGAAAGCACGTCACGCGCGGCTGAGTGACCTCGAACTCGGCCTCCCCGATGCGATACCTGTCCCCGATGCACACCTCGTCGTCGCTGAGACCGGTGATCGTGAAGTTCTCACCGAACGTGCCCGGCTCGAGGTCGTCACGGCCGAAATGGCGCTGCCAGTGCTCATACGACTCCGTTTGGTACACCATGACGGCGCGTTGTTCGCCGCCGTGACCGTTGAGGTCGCCCTGACCGTCGCCGTCGATATTGAGGCGCCGCACCATCACCGGGCCCCGCACCGGCTTCTTGTAGATGCCGGTGTGGACGGTCTTCCCCCGCCACGGCACGTCGGCGGGCATCCCGACGTTGAGGGACACCAGGGTGGGCACCACGGGGCCGTTCATACCTCGGCCGTCCGCGCGCGACGGTAGTGCCTGCGGGCTTTCATCCGGTTGCCGCAGATGGCCATCGAACACCATCTGGCGGTGTTGGGCTTGCTGCGGTCGATGAGGAACAACCGGCATTCATCGTTCGCACAGGGACGCAACCGGCCCGGGCTGGAGATCCGCAGCGCGTCCCAGGCCAGGACCGCACGCGCCGCGCCGGTAGCACCGTCCACCCGCCAGTCCAAACCGTCGTCACCTGCGACCGGCCGCAGGCGGACGTCGTCGACAAAGCGCTTGAGCGCCTTGGGGCCGGTCTGGCCGCGCACCACCTCCTGCAGGGCCGACCGTGCCTGCCGCAGTGCCGCCAGCTCCGTCTTGGTGTCCGCGACGTCGTGGGCACGCATCCAGACTTTGGCCTCTGCCGAATCGGCGAGGCCGTCATGCACGGCGCCGTCGATCACAGGCGTTGTGTTGAGCAGATCGAGCAGAAACCCCTCGTCCGGCGGGGCCACCACCACCAGATCCATATCTAACCTCCAAATTAATATTGACAGGTTACATCAGAACGAGTAGGCATGTCACTAACTGGTAAAAATACTCAAAGGAGTTAGTCATGGGAGTTCAGGTCCACCACCGCTACGCCACCGTCGATGACCATCGGTTGTTCTACCGCGAAGCGGGTTCGCAGGATGCGCCGACGCTCGTCCTGCTGCACGGCTTCCCTACCAGTTCGTTCATGTTCCGCGACCTCATCCCCCGGCTCGCCGACCGCTACCACGTGATCGCGCCCGACCACCTCGGCTTCGGACTCTCCGACGCGCCGGCCGTCGACGAATTCGACTACACCTTCGACGCGCTGACCGATCTCACAGAAGGACTGCTTGCCGAACTGGGCGTGACCCGATATGCCATCTACGTCCAGGATTACGGTGCGCCCATCGGGTGGCGCCTGGCGCTGCGGCGCCCGCAGGCGATCACCGCAATCGTCACGCAAAACGGCAACGGCTACGACGAGGGTTTCGTCGAGAGCTTCTGGACCGCGGTCTGGGACTACCAGCGCGACCAGAACCCCGACACCGAGGCCGGAGTGCGGAGCGCGCTGAGTGTCGAGGGAATCAAATGGCAGTACCTGACCGGCGTCGACGACGAATCGCTCGTCAGTCCCGACACCTGGATCCACGATGTGGCTCTGGTGAGCCGGCCGGGCAACGACCAGATCCAGCTCGCGCTGTTCCGCGACTACGCGACCAATGCGCCTATGTATCCGGCGCTGCACGACTACCTGCGCACGAGCAAGGTGCCGGTGCTCGCCGTCTGGGGTCAGGCCGACCCGATCTTCGGGCCCGACGGCGCCCGCGCGTTTGGAAAGGACGCGCACGACGCCGAGATCCACCTCCTCGAGGGCGGCCACTTCCTGCTCGAAACCGCTGCCGAAGAAGTCGCCGACCTGATGCGTTCCTTCCTGCAGCGAATCGCCGCGTAGACAATCAAAAGGAAGGAACGCGGTAATGGCAATGAATGATCGTCCCGCTGTGCTGATCTTCGATGTCAACGAGACGCTGATCGACATCGAGTCGCTGGCGCCGCACTTCGAGCGGATGTTCGGCGACCGCGGCGTGCTGCGCGAGTGGTTCAACCAGCTCGTCCTCTACTCGATGGCGGCCACGCTGTCCGGCAACTACGTCGACTTCTTCGCTCTCGGACAAGCTGTGCTGCGGATGATCGGCGGCTGTCGCCAGACGTCGATCACCGAGAGTGATCTCGAGGACCTCGCGTACGGCATGCGCACGATGCCCGCCCACCCGGATGTCGCCGACGGCCTGGCAACTCTGCGTGCACAGGGTTATCGGCTTGTCACGCTGACCAATTCGCCGCCGAAGCCCGGTGTGCCGACACCCTTGGACAGCGCAGGCCTTGCCCAGTTCTTCGAACGGCAGTTCAGTGTCGACACCTGGCGCATGTTCAAGCCCTCTCCAGGGCTCTACACCGGGGTAGCCAACGAGCTCGAGGTGGAGCCGTCGGACTGCATGATGGTCGCCGCTCACGTGTGGGACACCATCGGTGCACAATCGGCGGGGTTCAGCGGCGCGCTGCTCACCCGCCCCGGTAACGCTCCACTGCCCGCTCCGGAGTTACCTCAGCCCGACATCGTCGTCGCGGACGTGCGGGAGCTCGCCCAGCGACTGGGGCCGACCGGATCGATGGTCAGACGGTAAAGCCCAACGCGCGAAGCTGTTCGCGGCCATCCTCGGTGATCTTGTCCGGTCCCCACGGCGGATTCCACACCCAGTTGATCTTGATCTCCTTGACCAGACCGCTGCCGACCAGTGCGGTACGCGACTGGTCCTCGATCACGTCGGTCAGCGGGCAGGCCGCCGACGTCAGCGTCATGTCGATCAACGCGACGTCGCCCTGCTCGCCCTTCTCGACGTTCAAGCCGTAGACAAGACCGAGGTCGACGACGTTGATCCCGAGCTCCGGATCGACGACGTCGCGCATCGCCTCTTCCAGGTCGGCGAGCATTTCCTCGCTAGGCACTGCGGTGTCGCTCATCTGAAATCTCCTCAATCATTGGAGCTAACACTCCGCTCGATGCGCTCGCCTCCGCGAGCGCGGCTTTGAAGGCCATCCAACCCAGCAGCGCGCATTTCACCCGCGCCGGGTACTTCGAGACACCCGCGAACGCGATGCCGTCTCCGATCACATCCTCGTCGCCTTCGACCGCGCCGCGCGACGAAATCATCTCGGTGAACGCCGCGACCGTCTTCAGCGCCGTACCGATGTCCTGCCCGATCACCTGATCGGTGAGCACCGACGTCGAGGCCTGGCTGATCGAACAACCCTGCCCGTCATACGAGATATCGGAGACCTGCTCACCGTCGTCGGACAGCGTCACGCGCAGCGTCACCTCGTCCCCGCACGTCGGGTTCACCTGATAGGACTCCGCGTTGTACGGCTCGCGCAATCCCCGATGATGCGGGTGCTTGTAGTGATCGAGGATCACTTCCTGATACATCTGCTCGAGTCTCACGCGAAGAACTCCACCGCCCGCTTGACGCCGGCGACCAGGCGGTCGACCTCGTCGTGAGTGTTGTAGACGGCGAAGGACGCCCGCGCGGTCGCCGCGATGCCGAACCGGCGATGCAACGGCCACGCACAGTGGTGTCCGACGCGCACCGCGACGCCCTCGTCGTCGAGCACCTGACCGACGTCGTGGGCGTGCACGCCGTCGAGTACGAACGACACCGGAGAGCCGCGATGCTCCATGGTCGTCGGTCCGATGATGCGCACGCCATCGACGGAGGCCAGCCCGTTCAGCGTCGCGGCCACCAATTCGGCTTCGTGCGCCTCGACGGCAGGCATTCCGATCTCGGTCAGATACCGTGCGGCCGCGGCAAGTCCGACGACCTGGGATGTCATCGGTGTCCCGGCCTCGAAGCGCTGTGGTGCGGGCGCGTAGGTGGTGGTCTCCATCGTCACCGTCTCGATCATCGAGCCGCCGGTGATGAACGGGGGCAGCTGCTCGAGCACCTCACGCCTGCCATAGAGCACGCCGATACCGTTGGGCCCCAGCATTTTGTGCCCGGAGAAGGCCGCGAAGTCGACGTCGAGTCCATGGAAGTCGACCGGCTGGTGCGGCACCGACTGGCAGGCGTCCAGCACCGTCAGCGCGCCAACCGCGTTGGCCCGCGCCACCAGTTCGGCCACGGGGGCCACTGCGCCAGTGACGTTCGAATGATGGCTGAACGCAACCAGTTTCACGCGCTCGTCGAGCTCCAGCGAATCGAGGTCGATCCGCCCATCGTCGGTGACGCCGTACCAGCGCAGCGTGGCACCGGTACGTCTTGCCAGCTCCTGCCACGGGATCAGGTTCGCGTGGTGCTCTAGCTCGGTGGTGACGATGACATCGCCGGGGCCGATCGCTCTGGGGAATCGATCGTCACCGACCGCATAGGACACCAGGTTGATGGCTTCGGTGGCGTTCTTCGTGAACACCAGCTCGTCGGTGTCGGCGCCGACGAAGGCCGCGACGTCGGCGCGGCCGTTCTCGTAGGCGTCAGTGGACTCCTCCATCAGCTGGTGCGCCCCGCGGTGGACCGCGCCGTTGGATGTGGTCAAGAAGTCACGCTCGGCGTCGAGAACCTGCAGCGGCCGTTGCGAGGTGGCGCCGGAATCGAGGTACGCCAACTGGTTTCCGCTGCGCATGACGCGAGCAAGGATCGGGAAGTCCGCCCTGATCCGCGCGACGTCCAGGTTGAGATCGAGGGCCTGCGCCGACTTCTCGACCGACGTGGTCATGTCAGGCTCCGACCGCCTGGGTAAAGCGCTCGTATCCGTTGGCGTCGAGTTCGTCGGCCAGCTCGGGACCACCGGATTCGACGATGCGGCCGCCCACGAACACGTGCACGAACTGAGGCTGGATGTAGCGCAGGATGCGGGTGTAGTGCGTGATGAGCAGCAGCCCTCCGTCAGCCGCTTCGGCGTACCGGTTCACACCTTCGCTGACGACCCGCAGTGCGTCGACATCCAAACCGGAGTCCGTCTCGTCGAGGATCGCGATCTTGGGCTTGAGCAGTTCCAGCTGCAGAATCTCGTGGCGCTTCTTCTCACCGCCGGAAAAGCCTTCGTTGACACTGCGTTCGGAGAACGACGGGTCGATGTCGAGGCCCTCCATGGCGCTCTTGACCTCTTTGACCCAGTGCCGCAGCTTGGGTGCCTCACCACGCACGGCGGTGGCGGCGGTGCGAAGGAAGTTCGACATCGACACCCCGGGCACCTCGACGGGGTACTGCATGGCGAGAAACAGGCCGGCGCGGGCGCGTTCGTCGATGCTCATCTCGAGCACATCCTGACCGTCCAGCGTGATCGAGCCGGACGTCACGGTGTACTTCGGATGACCCGCGACGGCGTACGACAGCGTCGACTTGCCGGACCCGTTGGGGCCCATCAGCGCGTGGGTCTCCCCCGAGTTCACGGTGAGCGTGACGCCTTTCAGGATCGGGATATCGGTCCCGTCTTCCTTGGAGACGACGCTGACGTGCAGGTCCTTGATTTCCAGTGTGGTCATGAGGTGGCTGTCCTCGATTCGGTGATCTCTAGTTCGTGTTCGATGGCCTCGGTGAGGCGTTCTCGCACTGCGGGGACGGCGATCTTCTGAATGAGCTCGCCGAAGAAGCCCCGGACGACAAGACGCCTGGCCTGGTCTTCGGGGATACCGCGTGCCTGCAGGTAAAACAGCTGCTCGTCGTCGAAACGTCCGGTGGCACTGGCGTGCCCGGCGCCGGCGATCTCGCCGGTTTCGATTTCGAGGTTGGGCACCGAGTCGGCGCGGGCGCCGTCGGTGAGCACGAGGTTGCGGTTGGTCTCGAACGTGTCGGTGCCCGTCGCCGCGGCCCGGATCAGCACGTCGCCGACCCACACGGTGTGCGCATCGGGTTTCGTGGAGTCCGGATCACCTTGCAGCGCACCCTTGTACGTGACGTGTGAGCGGCAGTTGGGCTGGGCGTGGTCGACGAGCAGACGGGATTCGAAGTGCTGGCCATCGTCGGCGAAGTACAGGCCGAGCAGCTCGGCGTCGCCGCCCGGCGCACAGAACTTGGTCCGCGCGGTGAGCCGCACCAGGTCGCCGCCCAGGGTGACCGCGACGTGCCGCAGCACCGCATCCTTGCCCAGCGCAGCGTGATGGCTGCTGACGTGAACGGCGTCGTCGGCCCAGTCAGCGATCGAGACGACGGTCAGACGCGCTGCGTCCTCGACGACGAATTCGACGTTGTCGGCGTAGGTTCCGCTGCCACGATGATCGATGACGACCACGGCTTCGCCGAGCTCGCCCACCCGCACCTGCAGGTGACCGTAGGCCGTCGCACCCTCGCCCGGGCCGGTGATGCCGATTTCGATGGGCTGTTCGCAGACGACGTTCCTCGGGACGGTCACCAGGGTCGCGCTGTTGAACGACGAGAACGCTTGGGCGGCAACTCGATCAGCGGGCACGCCGCCCTGGCCGAGGCGCTCGTCGCCGCGGCGCACCGTTTCCACGGTGACGCCTGCGCATTCGGACACCTCGATACTTGCCGCGCCGGTGGCTACAGCGGATCCGTCGTGCAGACCGCGTAGGCGCTTGAGCGGGGTGAAGCGCCAGATCTCGTCGCGGCCGCCGGGCACCTCGAAGGCGTCGACGTCGAACGACGTGAACAACTCCCCTTTGTTGGCGCCCTCGACCGCATTGGTGAGGTTCTGAGTCATCTAGCCGACCGCGCCTTCCATCTGCAGCTCGATCAGACGGTTCAGCTCGAGCGCATACTCCATCGGGAGTTCCTTCGCGATGGGCTCGACGAAGCCGCGAACGACCATCGCCATCGCCTCGTCCTCGGTCATCCCGCGGCTCATCAGATAGAACAGCTGATCCTCGCTGACCTTCGACACCGTGGCCTCGTGGCCCATCGTGACGTCGTCCTCGCGGATGTCGACATACGGATAGGTGTCACTGCGGCTGATGGTGTCGACAAGCAGCGCATCGCATTTCACGCTGGACCGCGAGCCGTGCGCACCCTTGTTGACCTGAACCAGGCCACGATAGGACGCGCGACCGCCGCCGCGCGCGACGGACTTCGACACGATGTTGCTCGAGGTGTTCGGCGCCAGGTGAAGCATCTTCGCGCCGGTGTCCTGATGCTGACCCTCGCCCGCGAACGCCACCGAGAGCACCTCGCCCTTGGCGTGCTCGCCGGTCATCCACACGGCGGGGTACTTCATCGTGACCTTCGAGCCGATGTTGCCGTCGACCCACTCCATCGTGGCGCCGGCCTCGGCGCGCGCCCGCTTGGTGACGAGGTTGTAGACGTTGTTCGACCAGTTCTGAATGGTTGTGTAACGGCAACGGCCACCGGGCTTCACGATGATCTCGACGACGGCCGAGTGCAAGGAGTCGCTCTTGTAGATCGGTGCCGTACACCCCTCGACGTAATGCACGTAGGCGTCTTCGTCGACGATGATCAGCGTCCGCTCGAACTGGCCCATGTTCTCGGTGTTGATCCGGAAGTAGGCCTGCAGCGGAATGTCGACGTGCACGCCCTTCGGCACGTAGATGAACGAACCGCCCGACCACACCGCGGTGTTCAAAGCGGAGAACTTGTTGTCTCCGGCGGGGATGACGGTGCCGAAGTACTGCTTGAAAAGCTCCGGATGCTCTTTCAGAGCGGTGTCGGTGTCGAGGAAGATGACGCCCTGGGCCTCTAGATCCTCACGGATGGAGTGATAGACGACCTCCGACTCGTACTGCGCGGCGACACCGGACACCAGGCGCTGCTTCTCCGCCTCGGGGATGCCGAGCTTGTCGTAGGTGTTCCTGATGTCCTCGGGCAGGTCATCCCACGTGGCGGCCTGCTTCTCGCTGGACCGCACGAAGTACTTGATGTTGTCGAAGTAGATGCCCTCGAGGTTGGACCCCCAGTTCGGCATCGGCTTCTTGTCGAACGTGCGCAGCGCCTTCAGCCGCATCTCGAGCATCCACTCGGGCTCGCTCTTCTTGGCGGAGATGTCGCGCACCACTGCCTCGGACAGCCCGCGCTGGGCGCTGGCGCCCGCGACGTCGGAATCCGCCCAGCCATAGCCGTATCGACCCAGCGACTCAATGGTCTGCTCCTGGGTCAGGGCCTCGGGGGTGGTCGTCATGTCGACGCTCCTAGCTTGCTCGTGTGGTGGCTTCGGCTCGGGCTGTGTGCCGAAGGGTGTTGGTCTCGGTGAGCGGGACGTGCGTCGTGCACGCGCAGTCGCCGTTGACGATCGTGGCGAGCCTCTGTACGTGCGTGCCCAGGATCTCGGCAAACGCCTCTCGCTCGGTTTCGCACAATTCCGGGAATTCCTCGGCGACATGCGATACCGGGCAGTGATGCTGGCAGAGCTCGATCCCGTGCAGCGGAGCGCTCACCTCTGTGGCGGTGGCAGCGTACCCGGCCTCGGTCAGTGCTCCCGCTACACGCTCGACGACCGATTCAACGTCATCGGGTCCCTCGGTTACTCCCGACAGGATGGTGTCGATACGGCGGCGGGCGAAGGTCCGCACGGCTTCGTCGCCACCGATCTCGCGTAGCTGGCGCATGGCTGCGGCCGCCAGGTCGTCATAGGCGTGACCCATCTTGGCGCGTCCGGCCGCCGTCAGCCGGTAGCGCTTGGCGGGACGTCCCCGCCCGCTGTGTTGCCAGGCCGCTGCCGCGCTGGACTGCGCATCTCCGGCGTCCATCAGTGCGTCGAGATGTCTGCGCACGCCCGCGGCCGAGATTCCGAGCTGTTCGCCTATCTCACCTGCGGTGACGGGTCCGGCCTCCAGCAGATGCCGGACGATGGCGCCACGGGTGTGGCGATCAGTTCCGTCCGGGCCGAATTTCACAACACCATTGTGACGGAATTCGGAAACCCGGTCTAGCAAGGCCACCCTTACGTGAGCCCCGTCATACGATCGCCGGGTGAGCGAAACGAACCGACGACTCGTCCTGGCCACCCGTCCCTCCGGCCTCGTCGATGAGAGCACCGTGCGGATGGAGCCGGAACCAGCACCCGAACCCGCCGAGGGCGAGGCCCTGGTGAAGGTCCGATATCTGTCCATCGACCCCACGATTCGCACGTGGATGGACGACGTGCCCAGCTACCTGCCGCCGATCCAGATCGGCGAGGTCATCCGCAGCGGCGGCGTCGGTGAGGTCATCGAGAGCCGGACCGATGCGTATCAGCCCGGCCAACTGCTGTTCGGCATGACCGGATGGCAGGACTACGTGATCGCGGATGGGGGTGAGAAGGCGATGACCGTGCTGCCGGACGGCGTGCCACCCGGAATCGCCATCGGCATCCTCGGCGTCACCGGGATGACCGCCTACTTCGGCATCACCGACGTCGGGCGGATCAAAGAGGGCGACGTCGTGGTGGTCTCCGGCGCCGCGGGCGCCACCGGCTCGGCGGCTGGACAGATCGCGAAGATCAAGGGTGCGAAGAAGGTCGTCGGGATCGCGGGCGGACCCGAGAAGTGCGCCCACATCGTCGACGACCTCGGCTTCGACGAGGCGATCGACTACAAGTCCGAGAACGTCGCCGCGCGTCTTCACGACGCCTGCCCCGACGGCATCGACCTCTACTTCGACAACGTCGGCGGGTCGATACTCAACGACTGTCTCGCGAATCTGGCGCTGCGCGGCCGCGTCGTGCTGTGCGGCGCGATCTCCACCTACAACGACGACGGCCCGCCGGTGGGTCCGAGCAACTATCTGACCCTGCTCGTGCGCCGCGGACGCATGGAAGGCTTCATCATCCTCGACTACCTCGACCGCTTCCCCGCCGCGCAGCTGGAGATGGCGGGCTGGATCGCCGAAGGCAAGATCAAGTCGTCCGAGCACGTCGTCGAGGGCCTCGAGAAGGCACCCGACGCACTGAACCTGTTGTTCAACGGTGGAAACACCGGCAAGGTGATCGTCGCGCTCTAACGATTACGCTGCACTGATGGCCGCGCGCCCCGGCTCCCTCAGCTCGTCGATTGCCAGATGGCACGCCGACGAGCGCGCCGTGGGCTCACCACTCAACGACACCGAAGTCATCGCGATGCGCCGGACGCGCCTGTTCGGCGCGACCGGCACGGTACTGATGGCGATCGGGGCGCTGGGTGTCGGCGCCCGGCCTGTGGTGCAGGATCCGACGTTCGGGGTTCGCTTACTCAACCTCCCGTCGCGGATTCAGACGGTCTCGCTGACCATGACGACCACCGGCGCGGTGATGATGGCGCTCGCGTGGTTGATGCTCGGACGCTTCGCCCTCGGCAATCGCCGCATGTCCCGCAGCCAACTGGACCGCACGCTGCTGCTGTGGGTGCTGCCCCTGCTCATCGCGCCGCCGATGTACAGCCGCGACGTCTACTCCTATCTGGCGCAGAGCGAGATCGCCGTCAAAGGCCTTGATCCGTACCGCGTCGGTCCCGCGCCCGGTCTCGGGCTGGATCACGTCTTCACGCTGTCGGTACCGAACATGTGGCGGGAGACCCCGGCGCCGTACGGACCGCTGTTTCTGTGGATCGGTGAGGGGATATCGCGTATCACCGGTGAGAACATCGTGGCCGCGGTGCTCTGTCATCGACTGGTGGTGCTACTGGGTGTGGGCCTGATCGTCTGGGCCACACCACGTTTGGCGCGGCGGTGCGGTGTGGCCGAGGTGAGTGCGCTGTGGCTAGGCGCGGCCAACCCGCTGCTGATCATGCATCTGGTCGCAGGCATCCACAACGAGGCGTTGATGCTGGGCCTGATGCTCGCGGGCACCGAGTTCGCGTTGCGTGGCATCGATGCCGCCCGGCCGTTGATCCCGAAACCACTGGCCTGGCCCCAGGGCCCGGACGCCTGGGCACACTGGCGGCCGTCGTTGATGCTCCTGATCGGCGTGGTGCTGATCACGATGTCCTCACAGGTCAAGCTGCCGTCGCTGCTCGCGCTCGGCTTCGTCGCCATGGCGCTGGCGTGCCGATGGGGCGGCACCTTCAAGGCGTTCGTCCTCGCCGGCGGATCGCTCACCGCGGTGTCGGTGGCGGTGATGGCGCTGATCGGCTGGGCCAGCGGCCTCGGGTTCGGCTGGCTGTTCACGCTGGGCACCGCGAACGTCGTGCGTAGCTGGATGTCCCTGCCGACGTTGGCCGCGCTGGGCACCGGACAGGTCGGGATTCTGCTCGGGCTCGGCGACCACACCACCGCGATCCTCGGCCTGACCCGTGCCATCGGTGTCAGCATCATCGCGGTGCTGGTGACGTGGCTGCTGCTGGCCGTGCTCCGCGGGCGGCTGCACCCGGTCGGCGGACTCGGTGTCGCACTCGGTCTGACGGTGCTGCTGTTCCCGGTGGTCCAGCCCTGGTACGTGCTCTGGGCAGTCATTCCGCTCGCCGCATGGGCCACCCGCCCCGCGTTCCGCACGACGACGATCGTGGTCACGTTGGTGGTGGGCATCTTCGGCCCGACGGCCAACGGCGACCGCTTCACCTTGTTCCAAATCCTGCTGGCCGTCGTGGCGAGCACGGTCATCGCGCTGCTGCTCATGGCGCTGACCTACAACCATCTGCCGTGGCGAAGGGTCCCCGGCGAGAACACCACCGACGACGGCGCCCAGCCCGCTGCCGAGAAGTCTCCGCTACCGCCGATCCCACCGGTGAAGCCCGACGCCTACGCTGAATCCCCGTGACCCACCCAGGATCAGGGGCTTCCTCGGTCCCCGTGCGTCTGCGCGGGGTCACCAAGCGGTATGGGTCGACGACGGCGGTGGCAGGTCTCGACCTCGACGTCAAGACCGCCGAGGTGCTCGCGCTGCTCGGCCCCAACGGTGCGGGCAAGACCACGACGGTCGAGATGTGCGAGGGCTTCATCAAGCCCGACTCGGGCACGATCGAGATCCTCGGACTGGATCCGTTCGGCGATAACGCCGCTGTCCGCGAACGGATCGGCGTGATGCTGCAGGGCGGCGGCGCGTATCCCGCGGCGCGGGCGGGCGAAATGCTGGACCTCGTCGCCTCCTACACCTCGAACCCACTGGACCCGAAGTGGTTGATGGACACGCTGGGCCTGACGGAGTCGGCGCGCACCACCTACCGCAGGCTCTCGGGAGGCCAGCAGCAGCGGCTGGCGCTCGCGTGCGCCGTGGTGGGCAGGCCCGAGCTGGTGTTCCTCGACGAGCCGACCGCGGGCATGGATGCGCACGCCCGAATCGTGGTGTGGGAGTTGATCGATGGACTGCGCCGCGACGGCGTGACCGTCGTGCTGACCACCCATCAGCTGACCGAAGCCGAGGAACTGGCCGACCGCATCGTCATCATCGATCACGGTGTCGCGGTGGCCAGCGGAACGCCCGAGGAGCTCATGCGCAGCGGTGCCGAGAACCAATTGCGGTTCCGCGCACCACGAATGCTCGACCTGTCACTGTTGATATCGGCGCTTCCCGAGACCTACAAGGCGACCGAGACGGCGCCAGGCGAATACCTCGTCGAGGGCGACATCGACCCCCAGGTGCTGGCCACCGTGACCGCGTGGTGCGCACGGGTCAACGTGCTGGCCACCGATATGCGGGTGGAGCAACGCAGTCTCGAGGACGTATTCCTCGACTTGACCGGGCGGGAGTTGCGATGACGAATCGCTTTGCGCCAGGCACTTTCACGCCGGACCCGCATTCGGCCACGGTGCAGAAGATGCTGACCGCGCAGTTCGGCCTCGAGCTGAAGCTTCTGCTGCGCAACGGTGAGCAGCTGTTGTTGACCATGTTCATCCCGATCACCTTGCTGGTGGGCCTGACGTTGCTGCCGTTCGGTTCGTTCGGCGACAACCGTGCGGCGACGTTCGTTCCCGCGATCATGGCGCTCGCGGTGATCTCCACGGCCTTCACCGGACAGGCCATCGCCGTCGCGTTCGACCGTCGCTATGGCGCCTTGAAACGCCTTGGCGCAACCGCGCTGCCGGTCTGGGGCATCATCGCGGGCAAATCCCTTGCGGTGGTCGCCGTGGTGTTCCTTCAGGCAATTGTGCTGGGCACCATAGGCTTTGCGCTGGGATGGCGTCCGCCGATCGCCGGTCTGGCATTGGGAGCGGTGATCATCGCACTGGGCACGGCGGGTTTCGCCGCGCTCGGCCTGCTGCTGGGCGGGACGCTGCGCGCCGAGATCGTGCTGGCGGTGGCGAACCTGCTGTGGTTTGTGTTCGCCGGCCTTGGCGCACTGACGGTCGAGAGCGACATGGTGCCCACCGCGCTGGCGTGGATCGCTCGGCTCACGCCGTCCGGAGCGCTGACCGAGGCGCTGTCGCAGGCGATGACGCCGTCAATTGACTGGTTCGGCCTCGCGGTACTCGCGGTGTGGGGTGCCGTTGCGGCCCTGTGCGCCCTGCGCTGGTTCCGCTTCACCTGACGTCTCCAGTTGCGGTAGCAGGTATTCCAGCTGCCCGACTTCCTCGATGTTGTGCCTGACCCAGGCGTGCACCTTGTCTTCGGGGAAGCGCCGGCGTACGACGTGGTTGACCGCGGCCAGCAGTGCAGACCGCACGCCGAGGTCCATCACCGTGACGTAGTGCGCGCCATCGGCGCCCGCCGACCACGTGTGCTCGAGCTGGAAGACCGGGATTCCGGCAATCCGCTTGACCAACCGGATACCGGTCTGGTCGAGTTTCTCGACGCGGGCGATCTCGTCGATCTGGTATTCGGGCCTGCCGCCGAACGCCTCGACCATGCGAAACCGCGCGCCTTCGGCCGCACCCCCACCTGCCGCCTGCCGCGCGAGTTCCCAGTTGATGTGGTCGATCGGATGCCATGCGAGGTAGCGGTCGATGACCGCACCGCCGTAGGAGATCGTGCCGTCGAGATGGGTGAACCAGTCGAGCAGCATCGCCGGGGTGACTCCGGTCAGCGGCTGATGATCGATCGTGATGCGGCGCCGGCCATGCGGATGATTACTGCATTGCACCGTCGCGGTGTCGACGGATCGCAACGGATAGAGCACCGGACGAGCCATGATCTTCCTCCAAGATACGGTAGCGTTTCTTACACCAGGCTAGGCTGTTGTCGTAAGATACGCAAGCGTTTCTTTGGGAGGTGTGATGCGGCGGCGTCGCGGCGACGAACTGGACACGGCCATCCGGGCAGCCGTCCTGGCGCTGCTCGCGGAACACGGGCCCGCGGGGGTGACCATGGAGGCCGTCGCCGCCGCTGCGCGGACCAGCAAGCCGGTGCTGTACCGGCGGTGGACGGACCGCGGCGCGTTGTTGCGCGACACCTTGCTGCGCATCGCGACCGCGGCAATCCCCCACGAGGACACCGGCAGCTACCGCAGCGACATGCTCGCGATCCTGCGCGGGTGGGCGGCGTTGTTCACCGGGCCGGAGTCCACCGTGCTGCGTGCCGCCGTCGCCGCGGCGGCCCACGATCCAGAGTTGACGTCGGCGTTTCGGCAGGACGTCATCGGGTGGCGCAAGGCAGAGATGGCCGCCCTGCTGGCCCGCGGCATAGAACGTGGCGACGTGCGGCCCGACGTGCCCGTCGAGATCGCCCGTGAGCTCGGGCAGAGCGTGCTGTGGCATCGCCTGTTGATCACCGGAGACCCGATCGATGACGACCTCGTCGTGCAGCTGGTCGACGAGGTCCTGGTGCCGTTCGTCGCGCCGCGCGGATAAGCAGCCCTACTACAGCGTGTAGTTAGTACTGCTCTACCATCGAGTCCGTGCCCGTCGGACGAATCTTCCTGCGACTGGTCGACCTTCTGCCGTTGCCGAGCCTGCGGGTCCAGCGCGCCATCGCCGCCGCCGTCATCCTGACCCAGGGCGGTATCGCGGTGACCGGCGCCATCGTCCGCGTCACCGCCTCGGGCCTCGGCTGCCCGACCTGGCCGCAGTGCTTCCCCGGCAGCTTCACCCCGATCCCGCACCCCGAGGTCGCGGGCATCCATCAGGCCGTTGAGTTCGGCAACCGGATGATCACCTTCCTGGTGGTACTCACCGCGGCGTTGGCGGTCCTGGCTGTCACGCGTGCCCGCAGGCGCCGCGAGGTCCTGATCTACGCGTGGCTGATGCCGGCGTCGACGGTTGTTCAGGCCGTGATCGGTGGCATCACGGTGCTGACCGGCCTGCTGTGGTGGACGGTCGCCATTCACCTCCTGGCGTCGATGACCATGGTCTGGGTCTCGGTGCTGCTCTTCGTGAAGATCGGCGAGCCCGACGGCGGCGCGGTACGGCACCGCGTTCCGAAACCGTTGCGCCAGTTGACCGTCCTGAGCGCCGTCGCGCTGGCGGCCGTGCTCGTCACGGGGACGCTGGTCACCGGTGCCGGCCCGCACGCCGGCGACAAGAGCATCACCCAGCCGGTGCCGCGGCTTGAACTGGAAATCGTCACCCTGGTGCAGCTGCACGCAACGTTGTTGGTGGCTTACCTGTCACTGTTGGTGGCTTTGGTGTTCGGGCTGCGCGCGGTCAACGCAGCACGACCGGTCGTCAGGCGACTCGCCGTGCTGCTGGTTCTCGTGGCTGCGCAAGCTCTTGTCGGGCGCGTGCAATACGCCCTCGGTATCCCCGCCGCTCTGGTGGCGCTGCACGTCGCCGGTGCGGCCACATGCACGGCGGCCACCGCCGCGCTATGGGCGTCGATGCGAGAGCGGGCCGAGCCCGAGGCGCTCGAGGGTGTCCTCGACCCCGACGGCGAAGTCGCGTTGCCTGCCGCTCCGGGTAGCGGCGTCTAGCTGCCGCCACCCCAGCGACGGTTCGACGAGTTCGAGCTCCAGCAGTTGCGGATCGTCTGGTCCACCGATCACATCGACCCGCGCGTACAGCAGCTCGGCCGCGTGGATGCCAAGGCGCGCGGCCGCCGCCGACAGTGCAGCGTGCCCGACGTCCCACAGCTCGAAGTCCGGCTCGGCCGGGGTCAGCGACTCCTCGGCGTACGTGCCCGAGTCGTCGAACGCGGGCTGACTTCCCGGCGACGGCAGGATCGGCCCCTTGGTGAACGCATGCGACTGGCGGCCGCTCAGGAAGACCAGGGCCGTCTCGCCGTTTTCGACACGCCGGTCGTAGGGCTGCACCAAAGCCGTCCGGCCGTCGTCGTGCAGCGACGCGATGTGACGACGGGCCGCTTGAGTATCGCGGAACCGTTGTGCGCCAACAGATCCCGCGCCAACAGCAGGTTTGACGACGATTTCGCCCCTCGGCAGCTGCACCCGCTCGCCCGGGGCGATGAACGTGCTCGGGATGACGGGCACACCGGCCTCGGCGAGGTCGGCCAGATATGTCTTGTCGGTGTTCCACGAGACCACTGCGGGAGGGTTGACGAGGTTGCGGACTTTCGTCGTCCATTCGAGGAACTCGTCGAGCCGCTCGATGTAGTCCCACGTCGCCCGCAGAATCACCAGGTCAGCCTCCAGCGTGTCGGGATCGTCCCAGGGCAGCCAGCGGGCGTGCAGTCCTCGCCGGCGCAGCGCCGCAACGAGTTCGTCATCGTCACCGTCGCCCTCGGGTAACGCCTGGCAGCCGGCCAGCACGATGCGCGGATGGAAGACGTCGGGGCGGGCCAGCTTCATATCAAGGCAGGATAGAAGGATGTACGCCATCGAAGTCGCCGAGACCGGCGGACCAGAAGTGCTGACCTACGCCAAGAAGCCGCAGCCGACCCCCGGGCCCGGCGAAGTGTTGATCAAAGCCGAAGCGATCGGCGTGAACTTCCTCGACACGTATTTCCGCTCGGGGCTGTATCCGCGGGAGCTGCCGTTCATCCTCGGCAACGAGGTGTGCGGCACCGTCGAAGCCGTCGGCGAGGAGGTCGCGGCGCTGGCGGTCGGCGACCGCGTTGTCACCGCCCAGGCCAACGGCGCCTATGCCGAATACGCCTTGGCGACAGCCGATTTCTGCGCCTACGTGCCGGACGGCGTCGGCGCCGACGTGGCCGCGGCCGCCCTGCTCAAGGGGATGACCGCGCACTACCTGATCAAGTCGACGTATCCCGTGCAGCAGGGTGATGCCATTCTGGTGCACGCCGGCGCAGGAGGCGTGGGGCTGATCCTGACGCAGTGGGCCACCAGCATGGCCGCCCGCGTGATCACCACGGTGTCCACGCCGGAGAAGGCGGAACTGTCGCGGCAGGCGGGCGCCGTCGAGGTCCTCGACTACCCAGACGATGCCGCGGAGTTCGGCGCCAAGATCAAAGACCTCACCGACGGCGGCGTCGCCGTGGTGTACGACGGCGTCGGCGCCGACACCTTCGATGCCAGCATCGCCAGCCTTGCCGTCCGCGGCACGCTGGCGCTGTTCGGGGCGTCCAGCGGGCCGGTGCCACCCTTCGATCCGCAGCGGCTCAACGCCGCCGGCTCACTGTTCCTGACCCGACCGACGCTCGTGCACTACACCCGCACGCCCGATGAGTTCGCTTGGCGCGCTGGAGAATTGCTCGATGCCATCGCCAGCGGCACGATCAACGTCACGGTCAGCGAGCGCTACCGCCTCGAGGACGCCCAACAGGCGCACCGCGACCTGCAGGGCCGCAAGACGGTCGGCTCCGTCGTGCTGATCCCCTAGGCCGGCTCCGCGGCCGGGAACGTCCAGGACCCGTCGAGGATCTCCTGGCGCGGCCGGTACAGCCGCACCAGGTAGTTCCAGCCGGGCGTGATCGGCAGGCAGTTGGCTGCGGACCCGTCGCACCCGCCGAACTGGATGTGCACCGCGCCGTCGGCATTCCTGGCTGCGGTGATGTTGTTCAGCGAATAGGCGTTCTGCTCGTTGGGGGTGAAGTAGCCGTCGGCGTTGTAGACGGTGATCGACCAGAAACCGTCGACAGGAACATCGGACACCGTGAGCCGGTGGACGGTGGCGCCGTCGTTGTGCGGCGGCGTGACCGTGAGGTACAGCGCCTCCTTCTCGGGGTTTCCGCCCCACGCGGCTGCCGACCCGATCAACCGTCGCACGGGGTCGGTGTCCGCTTCGGTGCCGAACATGCGCTTGCTGTCGGGCAGCGTCGCGAACAGCGCGACGAGCGCATCTCGAACCTGCTTCTGGCTCACCGGATCCCAGTCCGGGACCTCGAAGCGACCCCGGTCGGTCTGCTCGGCCGTGATCGCGTCCTGCAGTGCGTGAACCTGGTCCATATCGGCGGGCTCGTTCGGATCGACGAGGGTTCGTACCGCCAGCATCACGTAACGAGTGCCGATCTGTTCGCGGGTGTACTTGCGCCTGCCCGATGTGTAGCGCACCTCAGGCACATAGTGGTCCTCGGTGATCACCTGAAGCGACATGAACCGCCCGCCGGAGTCCGGCATGGTGACGGTCAGGTCTGAAGCGTCGAGGTCGAACACCCCCACCGAGTAGAGGGTGTCGCGGTTTTGGCGCACCACCAGCTGGTCGTCGATCTCGCCGAGGCCGCGGAAGTGAAGGAACGCGCCGAAGCCGTCGCCGTTGGCGATGTTGCCGAAGTAGAGATCGGTCTCCGCGCGGATGAAGTTGTCCGGGGAGACGTGTGTGGGCACTCTCAGACTGTAAACAGCGTTGGTAGCGCCAGTGCCGAATCGACCGCCAGCGCGAGGAACACCACCGCCAGGTAGTTGTTCGACTGCAGGAACAGCCGCAGCGGCTTGACCGGCTCACCGCGACGCACACCGCCGTAGAGCTGATGCGCCATCACCAGGAACCACGCACCGGCCAGGATGGCGACGGCCGCGTACAGCCACCCGGTGGCCAGTGCGAGCGCGAGCGTGGCCGCGACCGTCAGCCAGGTGTAGATCAGAATCTGCTTGGTCACCTGTTGCTCGGTGGCCACCACGGGCAGCATCGGCACGCCAGCCGCCGCGTAATCCTCCTTGTAGCGCATCGCCAACGCCCAGGTGTGCGGCGGCGTCCAGAAGAAGATGATCGCGAACATGACCAGCGCGGGCCATTGGATGGTTCCGGTGACCGCCGACCAGCCGATCATCACCGGCATGCAGCCGGCCGCGCCGCCCCACACCACGTTCTGCGTCGTGCGGCGCTTGAGCAGCAGCGTGTAGACGAGCACGTAGAACGCGATCGTCGCACCGGCGAGATGGGCCGACAACATGTTGGTCGTCCACCACAGCCAGAAGAACGAGCCGACGGACAGCGCAAGGCCGAAGACCAGCGCATGGCTGCGCGGCACGGTGTCGCGGGCGAGCGGCCTGCGCTCGGTGCGCTTCATCTTCTTGTCGATGTCGGCGTCCGCCACGCAGTTCAACGTGTTGGCGCCCGCGGCCGCCAGCAAGCCGCCCACCAGCGTGTTCAGGATCAGCAGCGGATCGACGGTCCCGCGGTCGGCCAGCAGCATGGCCGGGATCGTGGTGACCAGGAGCAGCTCGATGACGCGCGGTTTCGTCAGCGCGAGGTAGCCCAACAGCGTGGTGCGCACTCGGCCGTGCGTCCCGACGGGGAGCTGGCTCTCGCGAATGTCCACGCAGTAACTCCTTGAAATAGCTGCAGCGCGCGCGGCGTCTACTACAGAGGATGGTAGACCGCTGCTCAATGGCCGCCTAATCGTCCCCCAAGCGGCCTGCAAGGGATGACGCTCCCGCACTAGGGTGTTTGAAGAGGCAGCTTTGCCGAGCTCACCCGTCGACCAGGAGAGGGCGCCTGTGACCACGCTCGAAGAGATTTCCACCCTTACCCGTCCCCATCACCCCGACGATTGGGCCGACGTGGACTCGGTGGCGGTCGACACCGTTCGGGTGCTGGCCGCCGACGCGGTGCAGAAGGTGGGCAACGGGCACCCCGGAACCGCGATGAGCCTGGCGCCGCTGGCGTACACCCTCTTCCAGCGCCAGATGCGCCACGACCCCAGCGACGTGCACTGGCTCGGCCGCGATCGCTTCGTGCTGTCCTGCGGACATTCCAGCCTCACGCTGTACATCCAGCTGTACCTCGGCGGCTTCGGCCTGGAGCTGTCCGACATCGAGTCGCTGCGGACGTGGAAATCCAAGACGCCCGGCCATCCCGAGTTCCGCCACACCAAAGGCGTGGAGATCACGACCGGACCCCTGGGTCAGGGCCTGGCGTCGGCGGTCGGCATGGCGATGGCATCGCGCTACGAGCGCGGCCTGTTCGACCCCGACCCGGCGTGGGGTGAGAGCCCGTTCGACCACTACATCTACGTCATCGCCTCCGACGGTGACATCGAGGAGGGCGTCACCAGCGAGGCGTCCTCGCTGGCGGGCACCCAGCAGCTCGGCAACCTCATCGTGTTCTACGACCACAATCAGATCTCCATCGAGCACGACACGAATATCGCCCTCTCCGAAGATGTTCCGGCCCGCTACCGCGCTTACGGCTGGCATGTTCAGGAGGTCGAGGGCGGTGAGAACGTCGTCGGTATCGAGCAGGCCATCGAAGAGGCGAAGAAGGTCACCGACAAGCCGTCGTTCATCTCGGTCCGCACGATCATCGGCTACCCCGCGCCCACCAAGATGAACACCGGTGGTGTGCACGGCTCGGCGCTGGGCGAGGAAGAGGTCGCGGCCACCAAGAAGGTGCTGGGCTTCGACCCGGACAAGACCTTCGAGGTGCGCCCCGAGGTCATCGAGCACACCCGCAAGCTGGTGGAGCGCGGCAAGGAAGCCCACGAGAAGTGGCAGCCGACCTTCGACGCCTGGGCCGAGCGTGAACCCGAGCGCAAGAAGCTGCTGGATCGGCTGACCGCCGAGGAGCTGCCCGAGGGCTGGGATGCGGACCTGACATATTGGGAGCCCGGCTCCAAGGCCGTCGCCACCCGCGCGGCCTTCGGCCAGGTGCTCAATGACGTGGCACCGAAGCTGCCGGAGCTGTGGGGCGGCTCGGCCGATCTCGCGGGTAGCAACAACACCACCATCAAGGGCGTCAAATCCTTTGGGCCACCCTCGATCTCGACCGAGGACTTCACCGCGGACTGGTACGGCCGGGTGCTGCACTTCGGTATTCGTGAGCACGCGATGGGATCGATTCTGTCGGGCATCGTGCTGCACGGTCCGACCCGTGCGTTCGGTGGAACGTTCCTGCAGTTCTCCGATTACATGCGCCCCGCGGTCCGGCTGGCGTCGTTGATGGACATCGACACCATCTATATCTGGACCCACGACTCCATCGGTCTGGGCGAGGACGGACCCACCCATCAGCCGATCGAACATCTCGCGGCGCTGCGGGCGATCCCGAACCTCTCGGTGGTGCGGCCCGGCGATCCGAACGAGACGGCCTATGCGTGGCGCAGCATCCTGGCTCGCGGTAACGGCAGCGGTCCCGTCGGTTTCATCCTCACGCGTCAGGGCATCCCAGTACTGGAGGGCACCAGCGCCGAGGGTGTGGCGAAGGGTGGTTACGTGCTCGGCGGCGGTAACCCCGCCGACGACGCCGACGTGATCATCATCGGCACCGGCTCGGAGCTGCAGCTCGCAGTGGAAGCCAAGAAACTCTTGGCCGAAAAGGACATCACGGCATACGTCGTGTCGATGCCGTGCGTCGAGTGGTTCGAATCGCAGCCGAAGGAGTACCGCGATTCGGTACTCCCTCCGACGGTCTCGGCGCGAGTGGCGGTCGAGGCGGCCGTCGCGCAGAGCTGGTACAAGCTGGTCGGTGACACCGGCGAGATCGTCTCGATCGAGCACTACGGCGAATCGGCCGACGACAAGACGCTGTTCCGCGAGTTCGGTTTCACCCCAGAGGCCGTCGCGGCTGCCGCGGAGCGATCCATAGACAACTGACCGTTCAACGGTCGAAGACAACTGACCGTTCAACGGTCGAAGACAACTGACCGCTCAACGGTCGAAGACAACTAGAACTCAACGAGAAGGGCATCAATCATGACGCAGAACCCGAATTTGGCCGCCCTGAGCGCCGCCGGCGTCTCGGTTTGGCTCGACGACCTCTCGCGTGAGCGGCTGCAGACCGGCAACCTGCAGGAGCTCATCGACACCAAGTCGGTCGTCGGGGTCACCACCAACCCCTCGATCTTCCAAGCGGCACTGTCGAAGGGCGAAGCCTACGACGGTCAGGTCAAGGAGTTGGCCGAGCGCGGTGCGGACGTCGACGCGACGATTCGCACCGTCACGACCGACGACGTGCGCAACGCGTGCGACGTGCTGGCCAAGCAGTACGAGCTGTCCAACGGTGTCGACGGTCGCGTGTCGATCGAGGTGGATCCGCGCCTCGCGCACGACACCGACAAGACGATCCTGCAGGCCATCGAGCTGTGGAAGATCGTCGACCGGCCCAACCTGCTGATCAAGATTCCGGCCACCGAAGCCGGCATTCCAGCCATCGCCTCCGTTCTCGCCGAAGGCATTTCGGTGAACGTCACGCTGATTTTCTCCGTCGAGCGCCACCGTCTGGTGATGGACGCCTACCTCCAGGGCCTGGAGAAAGCCAAGGACGCGGGCCACGACATCTCCAAGATCCACTCGGTTGCATCGTTCTTCGTGTCCCGGGTGGACACCGAGATCGACAAGCGTCTCGAGAAGATCGGCTCGGACGAAGCGTTAGAGCTGCGCGGTAAGGCCGGGGTGGCCAACGCCCATCTGGCGTATGCCGCCTATGAAGAAGTCTTCGTCGGCGGCTCGCGTTTCGAGGCGCTGAAGGCCGACGGCGCACGCGTGCAGCGACCGCTGTGGGCCTCGACCGGCGTGAAGAATCCCGACTACTCCGACACCCTCTATGTCACCGAGTTGGTCGCCCCCAACACGGTGAACACCATGCCGGAGAAGACGATGGACGCCGTGGCTGACCACGGCGTGATCACCGGTGACACCGTCACCGGCAAGGCCGACGAGGCACAGGGAGTGTTCGACAAGCTGGCTGCGGTCGGTATCGATCTTCCGGATGTGTTCAGATTGCTCGAGGACGAGGGCGTCGAGAAGTTCGAGAAGTCCTGGCAGGAGTTGCTGGACGCCACGCAGGAACAGCTCGACAGCAACAAGCCATCAGCCAAGAAATGAGCCAATGGCGTAATCCGCTGCGCGACAAGCGCGACAAGCGGATGCCCCACATCGCGGGACCGTGTGCCGTCGTCATCTTCGGCGTCACGGGCGACCTGGCGCGCAAGAAGGTGATGCCGGCGATCTATGACCTGGCCAACCGTGGACTGCTGCCCGCCAACTTTGCGCTCGTGGGCTTCGCCCGGCGTGATTGGTCGGACGAGGATTTCGCGAAACTGGTATTCGACTCCGTCAAAGATCACGCTCGCACAACGTTTCGTCAGGAGGTCTGGGATCGGCTCGCCGAGGGAATCCGCTTCGTGCAGGGCACCTTTGACGACGACAAGGGTTACCAGCGGTTGGCCGAGTCACTCGACAAGCTCGATGCCGAGCGCGGGACCGGCGGCAATCACGCGTTCTACCTGTCGATTCCGCCCAACGCGTTCCCGGTCGTGTGCGAACAGCTGAAGAAATCGGGGCTCGCGAACAAGCCGGAGGGTTCCTGGAGCCGGGTGGTCATCGAGAAGCCGTTCGGCCATGACCTGCAGAGCGCGCGGGAGCTCAATAGCGTGGTGAACAGCATCTTCCCCGAGGAGTCGGTGTTCCGCATCGACCATTACCTCGGCAAGGAGACGGTGCAGAACATCCTGGCACTGCGCTTCGCCAACGAATTGTACGAACCGATCTGGAACAACAACTACGTCGACAGCGTCCAGATCACGATGGCCGAGGACATCGGTCTCGGTGGCCGTGGCGGTTACTACGACGGTGTCGGCGCGGCCCGCGACGTCATCCAGAATCATCTGCTGCAACTGATGGCGCTTACGGCCATGGAGGAGCCGGTCAACTTCGGGCCGGGTGACCTCCAGGCGGAGAAGATCAAGGTGCTTTCGGCCACCCAGGTGATGCAGCCGCTGGATCAGACCACCGCACGCGGTCAGTACGCCGCGGGTTGGCAGGGCAGTTCGAAGGTCGTCGGGTTGCTCGAGGAGGAGGGGTTCTCCAAGGACTCGACCACCGAGACCTACGCGGCGATAGCCCTGGAGATCGACACCCGCCGCTGGGCGGGTGTCCCATTCTTCCTGCGCACCGGAAAGCGCTTGGGCCGCAGGGTCACCGAGATCGCACTGATCTTCAAGAGGGCACCCCACCTGCCGTTCGACAAGACGATGACCGAGGAACTCGGCCAGAACGCTTTAGTGATCCGGGTGCAGCCGGACGAGGGCATCACCACGCGGTTCGGCTCCAAGGTTCCCGGCAGCGCCATGGAAGTCCGCGACGTGAACATGGACTTCTCCTACGGCTCGGCATTCGCCGAGGACTCCCCCGAGGCCTATGAGCGGTTGATCCTCGACGTGCTGCTCGGTGAACCGTCGTTGTTCCCGGTCAACCGCGAGGTCGAATTCTCCTGGGAGATCCTCGATCCCGTGCTGGAGTACTGGGCGTCACACGGCAAGCCGCAGGCCTATGAGTCCGGCACCTGGGGGCCGGAGTCGGCCGACGAGATGATGCACCGCATGGGCCGGGAATGGAGGCGCCCGTAATGATCGTCGACCTGCCCAACACGAACACCAACGACATCAACAAGAAGATCACCGGCCTTCGCGAAGAGGGTGGCGCGATCACGTTGAGCCGGGTGCTCACGCTCGTCATCTCGCTGCACACCGATGATCTGCTCGAGGATTCGATCGAGGCGGCAAACTTTGCGAGCCGTGAGCACCCGTGCCGGGTGATCGTGGTGGTGGCCGGCGATCGGGACGCCACCGAGCCCCGACTGGATGCGCAGCTGCGGGTCGGCGCCGACGCCGGAGCCGGCGAAGTGGTCGCGCTGCATCTGCACGGCGAGATGGCCGACCACGCCAGCAGTGTGGTGCTGCCCTTCTTGCTGCCCGACACCCCGGTGGTGGCGTGGTGGCCGGCCGGTGGGCCTGACGATCCGTCGCAAGACCCCCTTGGACAGTTGGCGATACGGCGAATCACCAATGCGACGGATTGCGCCGATCCGATGGCGGCGATCAAGGGTCGCCTGGCCGGCTACAGCTCGGGTGACACCGATCTGGCGTGGGCCCGCATCACCTACTGGCGTGCGCTGCTGACGGCCGCGCTCGATCAGCCCCCGTTCGAGCCCGTCACCTCGGCGGTGGTGTCCGGACTTCGCGACGAACCCTCCCTCGACGTCCTCGCGGGTTGGCTGGCCACCAGGATCGACGGCCCCGTGACGCGGGAGATCGGCGAATTGAAGGTCGAGCTGATCCGCAGCAGCGAGACCATCACGCTGCGACGGCCGCAGACCGGTGTGACGGCGACGATCAGCAGGACCGCGAAACCGGACTCGCTGATCCCGTTGGCCCGCAGGGAAGCCAAGGAGTGCCTGGCCGAGGACCTGCGCAGGCTCGACGCCGACGAGATCTACCACGAGGCGCTGAAGGGAATCGAGAAGGTGCAGTACGTATGAGCACTGTCGTCGAGAAGTATCCGGACACAGACGCTTTGGTGGCGGCCGCCGGTGACCGGCTGGTGGGTGCGATCACCGACGCGATCAGCCGGCGGGGCCGTGCCCTGATCGTGCTGACCGGCGGTGGCACCGGCACCGGGCTGTTGAAGCGGGTTCGCGAACAGGCCGACGAAATCGACTGGTCGAAGGTGCATCTGTTCTGGGGCGACGATCGGTTCGTGCCCGCCGACGACGACGAGCGCAACGAGAAGCAGGCACGCGAGGCACTGATCGATCACGTCGACATCCCCGCCGCGAATGTGCATGCGATGGCGCCCAGCGGTGCAGCGTTCGGAGACGACCTCGACGCAGCCGCGTCGGCGTATGAGCGAGTGCTGGCCGAGAACGCCGACGAAGGTCAGCGCGAACCCGACTTCGACGTCCACCTGCTGGGGATGGGCGGTGAGGGGCATGTCAACTCACTGTTCCCGGATACGCCCGCGGTGAAGGAGACCAGCCGGTTGGTATTGGGCGTGACCGACTCCCCCAAACCGCCTCCGCGACGAATCACGTTGACGCTGCCCGCCGTTCAACGGTCTCGTGAGGTGTGGCTGGTGGTATCCGGCGAGGCGAAGGCCGACGCGGTTGCCGCGGCAATCGGGGGCGCCAGCCCCGTCGATGTACCGTCCGCCGGTGCGGTCGGTCGGGAGGCGACGGTATGGCTGCTCGACGAGGGTGCGGCGTCGAAGCTCTAGCGGGGTCGGCGGGCGCTACTCACCGAGTTCAAGCCTTCTCTTCCGCCGACAGATTCGGGGGTGGTGGAGGCGGGGGTGGGGGCGGCTTTTTCTTGCCGAGGGTCTCGGTTGAGCTCGAGGACGCCGCGTAGGTGTCGGCGTCAGAGCCAGGCTCGGCAAAGGCGGGTGCCGCCGAGGCGAGCACCGCGATGGCGGTTCCCGCCAGAAGCGCGACTGCGCGTCGACGGAGGGTGCTAGATGTTGGCGTCATACAAGAAGCGTCGTGATGTCGGCGTCGTCGCGTAACCGCCGGCGAGTCAGATTTGCACCCCAACAAGACAGGGTTTCCTATCCGCTGGGCAAGCGATCTGACTTCGGCCGAAGCATCGCGTAACGAAGCCATTCGACGCCGAAGCAGTGGCGCAACGACCCCCATCCGGCTGAGCGGGACGGAGCCGTCAAAGCGAGTGACGGCGAGCCTGATTCGCCTGAAGTGCGAATCCGCGGTTCCGGCGCGCCGCCTGACATGGCACCGCGCAGTTGCGGCATTCACCAGGCGCGCCTGCCGATAGTTCGATCACCGTCGCCATCTCGAAACCCCGCCTCATAGTCGGCGGTCTGCCTCATCGGATCCGTTGCGATTGTTCTGCGCCACGAATCACCGGCACATTGACGGGACGGCGTATCCCCTCCACACATCGTCACATCTGGATCAGACGACCACTCCGCCTCGGTGGTTCCGCGTCTGTGATCAAATGGCCCTCATGGTGGACAAAGGTGGCAGCAAACCAGCACCACGGAGTGGCCGGGAACGGATCCAGAAGCTGGCGCAGGCCGCGCTCAATGCCGACGTCACGGTCGAGCAGGTCGACACCATCCTCGAGGGGTTGAGCGAGACCCTCGTCGACCTCAACAACTCGACCGGCAACCTCGACGCCACGTTGGAACGCTTCAACGACACGATCAACCAGATCAACGAGCTCGCCCCGCGCCTCATCGCGGTGGTGGACCGCATGGAAGGCATCGTCGCCCGCGTCGAGCGCATCGTCGACATCGGCGAATCCGTCATATCGCCGCTCGCCGCCACCGAACAGGTATTCCGCGGCGCGGTCGACAGGGTGCGCAAGACCACCGGCCTCTAGTGTCGGCGAAGCTCCCCGTTCCGCAGCCTCCGCTCGCCGAGGGAGTCGGCCTGCCGTGGGACGTGTCGGTCGACGACGCCGTCGCCGCCATCGCCGCCGCGCGCGCCCGACATGGCGACACCTTCACGGTGCGCAGCGGCAACGACAACTACCTGTTCACGTTCTCCCCCGCCGGCGTCGAATCTTTTTACGGCTTACCCGAAGACAAGGCCAGCAAGGGTGTCGCCGACTACCTGATGCTGCGTCGCAAGCTTCCCGACGAAATCTTCGACGGGCGGCGGGTACTCCCGACCTCGTTGTTCCGCCGCGACGACGTCGCCTCGTACCTCGCGAACCTCGACCACGCCCTGACCCAGACCGTTGCTGAGCTCGGATCCGAAGGCACCGTGGACCTATTCGACCTCACCCGCCGCCTCGGACACCGCATGGGTCTGGCCTCCTGGGCGGGACCTGGTTGCGCAGAGGGACCTTCATTCGAGCGGTTGGTCCGCGCCTTCGAAACCCTGGACGGTTCCGACGCGTTCGTTCATCCCGAGGCGATGGCGGCCGTGGCGGCGTCCGGCAAGCGCGCCGAGCGTGCCGCGCTCGACGACGTCGTCGCTGTCATCGGAAACCTGGCGACATCAACGGATTCCGATGACGACGACCTGTTCGGTCGCATCGAGCGCGCCTGGGCGTCGGAACCCGACGACGTCCGGCTGCGCGGCATCGCGCTCGATGTGGCCCTCATTCACATCGCCTCGATGTCGAACCTGATGGCCGCACTTGGCTGGGCGCTCGCGGACCTGCTCGTACACCCGGCACAGGCTCAGCGCGTCTTCGACGGCGACCAGGATTTCGCGCAGCACTGCGCGCTGGAGAGCACCCGGCTGGCGCAGCGTTCCATCATGTCCCGAGCCGTCCTGGCTCCCGTCGACCTCGACACCGGCGACCAGACGTACCGCGTCCCCGCCGGCTGGACCATTGCCACCCTGCTGCCGCTGCTCAACACCTCGGCCGCGCCGGGTCTGGACACGTGGGACCCCGCGCGCTGGAACCGGTACCGCCTCGTCGACGCGGCGTCGTTGCCGTCGCCGATGCTGGTCACCGCGTTCGGACACGGCAAGCACTCGTGCCCCGCCCAGCCGTTTTCGCTCGCGGCGATGACAACGGCGATGATCCGTCTGTTGAGCACCTACGACATGACGCCATCGTGGCCGAGCTACCCACGTCCGGTACCGGCCCAGATCGGCGGGATCGCACGATCCGCCGATCCCTGCCCGGTGCGCTACGTCAGCCGATGATCAGACGAAATCGGAACCACCGTCGACGTTGACGGTGGCCCCGGTGACATAGCCGTTGCGCCGTGACGCGAGATAGACCGTGATCGACGCAATCTCCTCGGGTAAGCCTGCCCTGCCGAGATCGCACGGCTGGTGAAAGTTGTTGTCGATCCACGTCATCACGTCGGTGGGATCGTTGGCATCGAGTCCGTCCGCGGCCAGGATGTCCTTCAGCACCTCGGTGAAACTCGCCGTGACGATGGTGCCCGGGCACACACAATTGACCAGGATTCCGTCCTTGGCAAGGCTTTTCGACAGGTTCTTGGTAACGCTGCTCAGTGCGGCCTTCGATGCGGTGTAGGCGACGATCCGCGGGTTCTGCCGCTGTATCGAATGCGCCGACAGCGTCACGATCCGGCCCCATTCGGCGGCCCGCAACATCGGCAGCGCGGCCCGGATCGACCGCACCCCCGACATCGGGCCCAGCGCGAACGTCTCCTCCCACTGCGCGTCGTCCATGTCCTCGAAGTAGCCGTCACCCGGCCCGATCGTGTGAACCAGGCTGTTGAGCCGGCCCCACCGCTGGGCGACGGACTCGAAGCCCGCGGAGATCGACGACGCGTCCGCCATGTCGACGCTGATCCCGACGGCATCCGGTGCGCCCGCGTCGCGAAGAATCGACACCGCGTCATCCAGCGCGTCGGCTCCCCGGGCCATCACCGCGACTCTGGCGCCCTCTTCGGCGAACGTCGTCGCGATCGCCAGGCCCATACCCTTGCTGCCGCCCGTCACGACCGCCGTCGACCCCGTCAAACCCAGGTCCATCGAGTCACCTTCCTCACTGCGTCACACCGATTCCGCGCAGGCAGAACCGGAAAATCTGTTCGCGCACCGCATGCTGATCGCAATCGCCGGTCGCCCATTGGCGTTCGGTGCTCGCCCAGATCGCCCCCTGGATCGACAATGCGTCGGCTGCCGGATCAATTCCGGGGAAAAGACCTGCGGCCTTGCCCTTCTCGAGCTGCTCGATGAGCGGCTCCAATATCTCGCCGTAGGCGTCACTGACCAACTCGGGCGCCGCGAACATCTGCGACTGCGCCTCCAGCGACATTTTCCGCAAATCGGACCGGATCCGTTCGTTGAACGCGAGGTCCAACCGGCCATCGATCCACGCCACCACCGCGTCAACCGGGTCCGACGCTCCCGCCATCTTCCGCTTGAGCCTGCGCATCTCGATCTGCGCCATCTGCAGGAACACCGCCGACACCAACGCGTCCTTCGAGTCGAAGTGCCGATAGAACGCACGTGTGCTCAGCGCGGCACGGTCGAGCACGCGGGCCACGTTGACAGCCGCGATGCCCCCTTCGCGCACGATCTCCGCGGCGGCGTTGACGAGCGCATCCCGCACACCCGGATCGGGATCCAGCTTCTTGCGCCGTCGCTTGACTACCGTGTCCATCAAGCCGTCGCGTCGTAGGTCGCTAGATAGTCGGCGAACGATTCGTGCACCTGTTCGCGTGTCAGTCCGTAGTCGGCGAGGTCGTAGGCGTGCTCACCTCGCGAACCGGGTTGGTGCCCGTCCGCCCATTCCCGGACGCGGTTGCGCGCCTCGTCGGTGAAGGTCAGGCCCAGCCGACCATAGCTGTCAGCCAGCGTGCCGAGCGGGTCGCTGTTCAATTCGGCGAACGAGACATCGACGAACCGGTTGTCTCCGAGCTGCTTTCGGAAGTCCATCGCGCGCCTGACGCCCTCGGTCCAACATTGCAGCTGTTCGGCTCCCAGCTCGTGCGCGTCGTCACGATCACTGCTCCAACTGCGCACGTACTGGATCAGGCTGCACACCGATGCCAGCACCTTCGCCGGATCGCGATGACTCCACAGGAAACTCGCGTTCGGATACGCCTCGACCAGCGCATCGAGGGAGAACATGTGCACCGGCGTCTTGAGATGCCACAGCGTCGGCGGACAGTGCCACTGCAGTAGCTTGAGCACCTGCCGGTGAAACGTATATGTCTCGCGCATGTCGCACTGCATCAGCCACGCCAGATACCCGGGCACCCGCACCACCCCGTCGAAATGGAAGGTGCGGAAACTCATCCCCATCAAGTCCTGGCATTCGGTCGCGGCCTGGGGCTCCGAGTTCATCATCGTCCGCATGCGCGGAAACATGCTGTCCATCATGGCGATTCCCTCAGCCGCCTGCGCAATCCGCGGATCGTCATGCTGGGTGGCCGCCTCTGGGGGTGGTGTGCATGCCTGCGACTCCCACATCCGCAACGACCTGAACTGCGGATCGCTGGCCACCAGTTGGCTCAAAGCCGTCGTGCCGGTGCGCGGCAACCCGATCACGAACACCGGTCCGCCGATGACCTCGTCGTCGATCTCGGGGTGCTGCTTGTACGTGTCGACGATCCGCAACCTCTGGATGAGGGCGTTGCTGATCGTGGCGTGCTGGATGATCGCGCCCATCTCGTTGAGATCGGCTTCGTTGTTCAGCGCATCGACGGTCCGCTCCAGGCCCTCGCGATAGTAGGTCGAGCCGAAATCGTCGAGGCCGGTGGCGGTTCGCGCGCCGTCTTCCAGGTCGTCCACCGTGAACGTCATGCGGAAAACCTCTCGTGAACCGCGCGCCGGCGCGCCGCGACGATCGCCGACCGCTCCTCGGGACTGACCCTCGCGGTGTCAGTGGGCAACGATCCCGAAACGTCGGCGACCTTGACCACCCGTACGTTCGGCGTGGGCGCGGTCACGGTCCGCACGCAGCGCAAAATCATCGCGCCATTGCTATGCCCCGCAGTATCAAGCCAATTCGCGACGCCTGGATCCTGCGAGCTGACGACGACGCGGAGGATCCCGTCGGAGTCGATATTCGCTTGATGCGCGTTGAGGCTGGACTGATGCCGGCCGTAGTGGATGGTCTCCCACCACTGGTTACCGACCGAATAGCTCCAGTACACGCCCTCGGGTGGCTCGACCTCCAGGATCAAGGCCTCATCCGGTTCGAGCTCGTAACGCCCGATGACGGGGCGGTTCTCGGCCGCGGCGCCCATGCTGGATCGATCGATCGGCGGCATGAACCCGTTGACCGGCGGGCCCGCGTTGAAGTCGAGGAAGAACTTGAGGTTGTCGAAGACGAACTCGCCCAGCGCGTAGATCTGCCGTGAGACCGCGACATCGGCCGCGACCACCCGATCCTTCGATGCGACCTCGGCGCGGATGCGCTCGATCTGCAAGACCGATGGCTGTTCCTTGTCCCAATCGTAGAAGAAGTGCCGCACCACCAGGGTGGGATGGTCGCCGTCGAGACGCATCCAGTTGCCCTCGTGCTCGTCGGCGGACAGCACGACTTCGAACTCGCCATCCGCGTCGACCTCGAGGTCATCCACCAAAGTGTTGACCGTGGATGCGATTCCGTTCATGGTCTGCAGACCGACATAGCGCGCGGTCCCCCGGTTGCCGAAGAGCCGATACGTCTCGCCTTCCCGCAGCGTCGCCCGTAGGTAGAGACAGTCCGGGCACTCCATGCCCCAGGTCAGAATGTCATCGGTACTGGTGCGACTCACCGCCAGCACCGGATCGGGGTCGACCCGCAGCGCCTCGTCGACACCGACGGCCAGCAGGACCATCAGATGCCGCATTCCCGACGCGTAATCGACGCGGTTGCGGTTGACGTCGCTGGATGCGACGAGTTCACCGGCCGCGCCGAGCCGATTCAGCAAGTGTGCCCACGCCTGCGGAAGGTCACCCACGCCACCGTCCTGCCCGGTCAGTGCCGCCTCGGCGATCGAGAACGGTAGCCAGGCCATTGGGTTCGCGTCGCTCACACGTACCTCCAGTTTGCTTAATTGAAAACATGGTTTTCAGTTAAGAGCCCACTGACTGTGACATCTCGAAGCCGGGGTGTCAACGATAGGATCGCCGAATGTTCCGTATAGACGGCATCAACGGCGAGAGCATCGTGGTCGACGGCAACTGGGTCGAGAAGCTGCGGACGAACACGTCGCGCGGCCGCAACCCGGCCGACAAGTACGCCGGAACCGACATCAAGGAGTTCACCCGCCGCAAGAAGATCTTCGGCGGTGAGAAAGAAGAACTGCTGCAGGTGATCGTCAACGTGGGCACGTTCTACTCACTGACGGTCCCCGCCGAGCGGCGGGCCGAGGTCGACGCGCTGATCGCCGCGCTCGAGAAGGCGCGCGACAGCGCCAACTCGTAGCGGGGTCCTAGCCGCTGTTGCGCAGCGCGGTCGCCAGTCCACTCATCGTGAGCAGGATGCCACGCTGGACAAGTTCGTCGTCGTCACCAGAACGGTAGCGGCGCAACAGTTCCACCTGAAGGTGGTTCAGCGGCTCGAGGTACGGAAACCGGTTGAACACCGATCGCGCCAAGGCCGGGTTGTCGGCGAGCAGGTCGTCCTGGCCGGTGATCAGCTTGTGCATCTGGATGGTGCGGGTGTACTCGGCGACGATCTTGTCGAACACCCGCGACCGCAACTGCTCGTCGGCCACCAATTCCGAGTAATGCGCCGCCAGACCCATGTCCGCCTTCGCAAGGACCTGCGCCATATTGGACAACACCGTCCGGAAGAACGGCCAGCGACGGTACAGGTCCTGCAGAACCTCCAACCGTCCGTCGCCCTCGTTGATCCATCCCTCGAACGCGGTTCCAGTGCCATACCAGCCCGGCAGCATCACCCGCGATTGGCTCCAGGCCAGCACCCACGGAATCGCGCGCAGATCCGAGATGGCCGTGGTGGGCTTGCGTGACGTCGGCCTGCTGCCGATGTTGAGCGCACCGATCTCGCTCACCGGCGTCGACTCCTTGAAGTACTCGACGAAACCCGTTGTGTCATGCACCAATTCGGAGTACGCCCGCTGGGCGCGGGCGGCCAGTTCGTCGAGGACGTCGTAGGCGGGACCGGCGGCGTCGCCGAGACCCTCGATGTCGAGGAGAGTGGCCTCCAGTGTCGCGGCCAACAGGGTCTCCAGGTTGCGATGCGCAATCTGCGGTTCGGCGTACTTGGCGGCGATCACCTCACCCTGCTCGGTGATCCGCAGCGATCCGTTGACCGCGCCGGGCGGCTGCGCCCGGATGGCGTCGTAGCTGGGCCCGCCGCCGCGCCCGACGGTGCCGCCGCGTCCGTGGAACAACCGCAACCGCATTCCCGTCTTGCGTGCGGACTCCACCAGATCGAGCTCGGCGCGATACAGCGCCCAGTTGGCTGCGAGGTATCCGCCGTCTTTGTTCGAGTCCGAATAGCCGAGCATCACCTCCTGGCTGTCACCACGCACCGACACGATGGCGCGGTACACCGGAAGTTCCAGCGCCTGTTCGAGAATCGACGAGCCGCGCTGTAGGTCGTCGATGGTCTCGAACAACGGGACAATCCCGACGGGTGCATAGGCGTCGGGTCCCGAAACATCGAGTAAACCAACCTCTTTGAGCAGGACCGCAGCTTCGAGCATGTCGGACACCGACTGGCACATCGAGATGATGTAGTTCGGCACGGCCTGCGGCCCGAATACCTTGACGGCGCGAGCCGCCGCCGCGACGATGTCGAGCTCCTTGCGCGCCAGCTCGGAGAGCTCGGCACCGTCGCCGATGAGCGGGCGCCGCGTGGCGACCTCTGCCGCAAGCAGTTCTACGCGCTCGGGTTCGGGCAGCGAACGATAGTCGGAGTGAACGCCCGCCCACTCGAGCAGCTCGGCGATGACTTCCTCGTGCACATCAGAGTTCTGCCGCATGTCCAGCCCGGACAGGTGAAACCCGAAGACGTGCACGGCTTCCCGCAACCGGGCCAACCGATCGTCTGCCAGTACGGCGCTGCCGTTCATCCGCAATGACTCGTCGACGATGTCGAGGTCGGCCAAGAGTTCAGCGGGGGTTTCGTAGGGGTCCAGCCCGAGGTCGAGTTCGTGTTCGGGCTGGCGGTCGAGGATCTCGAAAGCCGTCGACGTCAACCGAGCATGGATGACGCGCAGCGCCCGGCGATACGGTTCGTCCAGCCGGGCGGGCTCATGACACTGATCGGCGAGTGTCTCGAGCGCCTCGCTGACCTTGACCAGCCGCGCCGACATCGACAATTCCTCTTCGAGCGCGGTGATCTCGGTGAAGTAATGCTCCAGCGCCGTATAGGCGGCACTGCTGGTCGCCAGACGCACGACCTCTGCGGTGACGTTCGGATTGCCGTCGCGATCGCCGCCGATCCACGATCCGGGACGCAGGAAGGGCTGGCTCAGCAGATCGCTGTCGGGCCAGCGGGCCCTTAAGGCGTTACGCACTTCGGCGTTGACCTGCGGGACGACCTCGAAAAACGCCGCGGGGTAATACCGCAGCCCGGTTTCGATCTCGTCCTGAATCTTCAACCGGGACAACCGGATCAGCGCCGTCTGCCACAGCGTGAGGATGTTGCGGCGCAGCTCACGCTCGATATCACGGCCGTCGTCGGTGTGCTCATGGCCGTTCAATCGCAGCCGCATCAACTGCGTGATGCGGTGTTGCGTGTCGAAAATCGTGCGCCGCCGGGTCTCGGTGGGATGCGCGGTGATCACGGGCGAGACCAGCGCTCCGGCCAGCGCATCGGTGACCGCCGCCGAATCCAGTCCGGCCAGGTCCAGTTTGGCGTATGTCGCCGCCAGGCTGCTGTCCTGCGGCGGTTCTCCGGCGGCGACGTGGATGACGCGTCGACGCTCGCGGTGGATGTCCTCGGCGACGTTGGCCAGCAGGGCGAAGTGGGTGAACGCGCGGATCACCGGAATGGCCTGGTGAATATCGATGCCGTCGAACATGGAGCTCAGCTCGGCGCGGTCGATCTCCGAGCGCCGCACCCGGAACGACTCCACGCGGGCGCGTTCGACGAGGTCGAAGACGTCCTCGCCGTTCTGCTCATGGATGGTCTCACCGAGAATCGCACCCAACAATCGGATGTCTTCGCGCATCGGCTCGGTGGCCTCCCGGCCCACTTTGGTGCGCTGCACCGACCCGATGGGTTCTAGTCCGCCGACGTCTGCCATTCCCCCAGTATCAGCGCGGTGCCAACCGAGCGCATGACGAGCCCCAGCGCGGGACTAGCTGTACTTGATCTGCAGCGCGACGCCGACGATCGACACCACCCAGATGCCGACGACGAAGTACGTCAGCCGGTCCAGGTTCTTCTCCACGACCGTCGAGCCGGACAGGCTGGACTGGACGCCGCCGCCGAACAGGGTCGACAGGCCGCCGCCCTTGGCGCGGTGCAGCAACACGAGAAGCACCACGAGCAAGCTGGTGACGATCAGCGTGATCTGCAGAGCTAAAACCATGGCCGACAGCCTACAGGCCGAAAAGGGCCGCTACGGCAAGGGCCCACCAGCAGCGATGGCCGAAAGCGTGGCGAACTGCTCGCCGTCGAGCGACGCCCCACCGACCAGCGCACCGTCGACGTCCTCCTGTGCGACGATCTCGCCGACGTTCTTGGCGTTCACCGATCCGCCGTACAGGATGCGCACACCCGCGGCGAGCTGTGGGGACGACAGCTTGCTCAGCTCGTCGCGGATGGCCTTGCAGACCTCCTGGGCGTCGGCGGCGCTGGCCACCCGGCCGGTGCCGATCGCCCACACCGGCTCGTAGGCGATGACGGCCTGGCCGATCTGCTCTGCTGTGAGACCCGCCACTGAGCCGCGCAGCGATTCGGTGTTGTATTCGACGTGGTTGCCGGCCTCACGGACCTCGAGCTGTTCGCCGATGCAGATGATCGGGGTGATGCCGTGCTTGAACGCGGCGGCTGCCTTGGCAGCGACCAGCGCATCGTCCTCGTGGTGGTAGGTCCGGCGCTCAGAGTGCCCGACGACGACGTAGGTGCAGCCCAGCTTCGCCAGGAAGGCGCCGCTGATCTCGCCTGTGTAGGCCCCTGAATCGTGCTGGGACAGGTCCTGCGCACCGTAGGTGAGGCGCAGCTTGTCGCCGTCGACGAGCGTCTGCACGCTGCGCAAATCGGTGAACGGCGGAATCACCGCGACGTCGACCTTGTCGAAGTACTTGTCCGGCAGCGAGAACGCGATCTTCTGGACCAGCGCTATGGCCTCGAAGTGGTTGAGGTTCATCTTCCAGTTGCCGGCGATCAGCGGCGTACGGCTCATGTCTACGGCCTTTCAGTCGTCGAGCACTTCGATACCCGGGAGCGTCTTGCCCTCAAGGTATTCCAGCGACGCCCCGCCACCTGTCGAAATGTGGGAGAAGCCGTCTTCGGGCAGCCCGAGTTGGCGGACCGCCGCGGCGGAGTCGCCACCGCCCACCACACTGAACGCGCCCTTGCGCGTCGCCCCCACGATCGCCTCGGCGACGCCCTTGGTGCCCGCGGCGAACGCCGGGAACTCGAAGACGCCCATCGGCCCGTTCCAGAAGATGGTCTTGGCGTTCGACAACAACGTGGTGAAGCGCTGTACCGAGCCGGGTCCGATGTCCAGGCCCATCTTGCCGTCCGGAATCTGGTCGGCCGCGACGATCTCCGACGGAGAATCCGCCTTGAACTCGTCGGCTACGACGATGTCGACCGGCACGTGGATCACGTCGCCGTAGTCCTCGAGCAGCTGGCGGCAGGTATCGATCATGCCTTCTTCGAGCAGCGACTTACCCACCGAAACGCCTTGTGACGCAAGGAATGTGAAGCACATACCACCGCCGATGACGATGCTGTCCGCCTTGGTCGCCAGGTTCTCGATGACCGCGAGTTTGTCCGACACCTTCGAGCCGCCGAGCACCACCGCGTACGGCCGCTCGGTCGAGCTGGTCAGCTGTTCGAGCACCTTGATCTCGGTGGCCACCAGCGTGCCCGCGTAATGCGGCAGCAGCGTCGCGACGTCGTACACCGAGGCCTGCTTGCGGTGCACGACACCGAAGCCGTCGGAGACGAACGCACCGGGCGACCCGTCTGCGCCGCTGACGAGTTCGGCGAGCTGCCGTGCGAGCGCACCCCGCTCGTTGTCGTCCTTGCTGGTCTCGCGTGGGTCGAACCGAATGTTCTCCAGCAACAGGATGTCGCCGTCGGTCAGTCCCTCCGCGCGGGCCAGCGCGTCCGTGCCGACTACATCCCCTGCCAGCTGGACGTGCCTACCGAGCTGCTCCCCCAGCGCCTTGGCAACGGGTGCGAGCGAGAACTCCGGCGTCGGACCGTCTTTCGGCCTGCCGAGGTGCGCAGTGACGACGACCTTGGCGCCGGCCTCGGCCAGCGCCCGCAGCGTGGGCACCGACGCGGTGATGCGACCCGGGTCGGCGATGTTGCCGTCGTCGTCGAGGGGGACGTTCAGGTCGGAGCGGACGAGCACGCCCCGGCCCGAAACCCCTTCTGCCAGTAGGTCGGAGAGGATCTTGATAGAAGACTCCGCCATTGCGCTAGAGCGACTTGCCGACCAGTGCGACCAGGTCGACGAGGCGGTTGGAGTAACCCCACTCGTTGTCGTACCAGGACACGGTCTTGGCCTGATTGTCGATCACCTTGGTCAGGCCGGCGTCGAAGATCGAACTGTGCGGGTCGGTGACGATGTCGCTGGACACGATCGGCGCGTCGTAGTACTTCAGGATCCCCTTGAGCGGACCGTCAGCGGCGGCCTTGAACGCCGCGTTGATCTCTTCGGCAGTGGCCGACTTCTTCAGCTCCGCGGTGAGGTCGGTCGCCGAGCCCGTGGGGATCGGCACCCGCAGGGCGTAGCCGTCGAGCTTGCCCTTCAGTTCGGGCAGCACCAGGCCGATGGCCTTCGCGGCGCCGGTCGAGGTGGGCACGATGTTCAGCGCGGCGGCGCGGGCGCGGCGCAGATCCTTGTGCGGGCCGTCCTGCAGGTTCTGGTCCTGGGTGTAGGCGTGGATCGTGGTCATCAGGCCCTTGACGATGCCGAACTCGTCGTTGAGCACCTTGGCCAGCGGCCCGAGGCAGTTCGTGGTGCAGGACGCGTTGGAGATGATGTTCTGGCTGCCGTCGTACTTGTCGTCGTTGACGCCGAGCACGATGGTGATGTCCTCGTCACTGGCGGGTGCGGAGATGATGACCTTCTTGGCGCCGGCATCGAGGTGGCCCTGCGCCTTCGCGCGGGCGGTGAAGATGCCGGTCGACTCGACCACGACATCCACACCGAGGTCACCCCAGGGCAGCGCGGCCGGCCCCTCCTTGACCTCCAGGGCCTTGATCTTGGTGCTGCCGATCACGATGGTGTCCTCGCCCTCGAGGCTGATCTCCTCGGGGTAGCGACCCAGGATCGAATCGAACTTCAGCAGGTGCGCCAGGCTCGCGTTGTCGGTGAGGTCGTTGACCGCGATGATCTCGACGTCGGTGCTCTTACCCTCGGCCTTCTGCGCCGCCAAGGCCCGATAGAAGTTGCGCCCGATACGGCCGAACCCGTTAACGCCAACCCGGATGGTCACCTGAATCTCCCTTTTTCGCCCTGATACTCAACGGCCAGCCTAGTGGTGTGATTGGCGCCACGCGCGGCCTGGTCAGATTGGTGACGTCGGGCAACGATGCTGGTGACCTAGGTCCCTGCCGTTCGGCACGGGTCGCGGTGATCATGGCCATATCGCCTGCACGACGACAGGCGGAAACCGCGCCGAAGGTAGGCACATGACGGCGACCGAGGGAATTCCCGGCGGCGACACACAGGTGTTGACGCAACCCGTTCAAAACACCCACGCCCGGATGCGCCAAGCGCACCTGGTCGCCGCCGCGCGGCATCGATGTGAAGCCGAAGCACACGATCAGGCCGTGCGGACACACCGCGCCGCCGCAGCGGCGGGTATCGGCGACGTTGCCACGCACCGCCGAGCGGTGCGGGTGTATGAGGCCGCCCGTGACGAGCACCTCCGCGCCGCCGCGTTGGCGGAGCGGATGGCGGGCGACCCATAGCCGGTCGCCATCGTCCTCAATGCACCGCCAGGTTCTGGTCGGCGTACGGATTGCCCAGCCATTTCCCGCGGATGCGCTGCAGTGTGCCGTCCTCCTCCAACTCGGCCTGCGCGACGGTGAGGCGGCTGACGAGCGTCTGGTCACCGAGCGCGACGGCGATGGCGATGTTCTCGACTGAGATGCCACGTTGCACGACTTCGACGCCGGGTATCGGCTTGACGAGCTCGTTAAGCACGGGCGCGAGCTTCATGAACGCGTCGCATTCACCGGTCGTCAGGTCGGCCAGCGCCGAGCGGATCGAGCCGTAGTCGTAGACGCGGACGGCGGCGGCCTTGCCCTGGGCGACCAAACGCTCGGCGATGGGTTGGCTGGTGTTGCCCTGTTGTACGCCGATGGTCAGGCCCTCGAGGTCGTCGATGGAGGTGACGTGCGGCAGTCTTCTGATGTCGACGGCCAGCGACTGCCCGGAGATCAGGTACGGCGGGACGAACTGCGCCTTCTTCTCGCGGTCCGGGGTGACCGTCGTTCCCGCGGTGACGCAGTCGTACGCGGAGCCGAGTCCGTCGAAGATGCCGTTGAAGTCGACGCCCTCGTAGGCGATGAATTCGACTGTCGCTCCGATCTTCTCCGCAATGGCCGTCATCAGGTCGATGTCTAGCCCGGTGTCGTCCGGCATGCCGTTGAACGGCGGATCGGGAAAGGCCGCACCGACTCTCAGGGTTTCCATGCCGTCACATCCTCCAACTTCCGCCGAACGTGGGTTACCCGCACGCTCCGCGCTTCGAACACGTGCGTCAATCCCACACTCGGCCCACTCATGTTGAACGCTCGAGTGTTGTTCGCAACTCCTCGATCTTTTCGAGGGCGTAGGTGGCGATGGCCGCGGTGGTCATGGACGCGCCTTGACGCGCTAGCGCTTCATACGTGTCGTCGCCGAGCACACTGCGCAGGTGTGTGAGGGTGCTGCGGAACTCTGGAAAGACCACTGCGGTCAGCTCGCTATCCGCGAAACCGGCAATGACGGCCGCATGGTCATGGAGTTGCAGCCGATCCAATATGTTCGCCAGAATCGCGAGCGGGCTCCGAAGCGCAACGACGGCTCCAGAACTGTGATTGATGCGAATCCCCAGCTTCAAATGGTTGAGCGCAGCGACCATGTCGCCTTCGGATGCCTCCAGCCGTCCGATGTTGTTGGCCAGATAAGCCTCGTTGGAACGGGCACCACTCTCGTTTGCGACCACCAACCCGCGCCGCATGCCCTCGAGCGCGGCCCGGGGATCTGTCTCGCGGAACGCGATGCCGTACGCCAGTAGCGCGAAGGACAGCGCGTAGGGGTTACCGCTGGCCCCGGCGACATCGACGACATCGGGCGCTGCGGCGATCGCCTCATCGACACGACCGGCCAGCGCAAGTGCAAGAACTCGATTCGCCCTGACAATGCCGATCGAGTCCTCGTTGTGCTCGAGATAGGTGTCGTACCAGTTGATGCCACTGTCGACGTCACCAAGAGATACGTACAGGCCACCGAACAAGCCATCCGAACTGAAGGGCACCGCGCGGTGCTCGGACCGCATCGCAATACTGCCGGCATCTGCGTACGCAAGCGCATCCTCGAAACGGCCAGTCAACCAGCAGAGCGCGGCAACGACATACAAGCCCACCAGACGGGGATGGGCATCTTTGCGCGCGGAGTCTATGAGTTCTTCCGCCCACGCGATGGGCTCTTGATTCTCCAAGGGGTAGGCCAAGATTCCCAGGAAGGTGACGATGGTGGCGGCCGTGTCGAGGTCACCGGTATCGGCTGCCCACCGAAAAGCCGAACGCAGATTGCCCAACTCGGTCATGTACCAGACGTAGGCCTCCCGCTGGCGTGGGCTGTTCCACAGTTCCAGAATGGCGGCTTCGCGACCGGCGAAGTGACGTGCATGTGCGTCACGCGCCCGCGCGACGTCGCCGCGGCTCGCGAGCTGTTCGTCGGCGAACTCACGGATCGTCTCGAGCATTGAGAAGCGCGTCCGTCCCGACGAATGTTCGGCCACGATCAGGGATTTGCGCACCAACGCATCGAGGAGATCGATGACTTGATAACGATCTACCTCCGATCCCGCCACCGCGCAGGCACCTTCGAGTTCGAATCCACCGGCGAAAACCGAGCAACTTTCAAGAAGCCGCTTCTCGTCGTCGTCTAGCAGTTCGTAGGACCACGCAACGGCGTGGCGCAGTGTCTGGTGACGTCCCAATGCCCGCCGCGAACCGACAAGCAGCTTGAACCGGTGGTCCAAATGGTCTCGGATCTCGTCCGCGGACATCGACGACGTCCGCGATGCCGCGAGTTCAATAGCCAGCGGGATTCCGTCGAGGCGCTGACAGATCTCCGCAATCGCATCCGTGTCGTCGAACACGGCGGCGGCAGCTACGTCCCGGGCCCGTTCGGTGAACAAAGTCACCGCTGAGTCGAGATCCAACGACCCCACTGGCCAGATCTTTTCGTCAGCCAACGCGAGACCCTCACGACCCGTCGCCAGGATGGTCACGGCTGCCGAAGCGGCGAGTATCGCCTCGGTCAGATCCCCAACCGCGTCGAGACGGTGTTCACAGTTGTCAAAAACCAGGAGGCGGACACGGCCGTCGAGCGCAGCCGCCACCGATTCGGTCATGGTCTGACCGGGCTGCTGAGTGATGCCAAGAACCGCAGCGACTGCATCGGGCACCACGGTGGAATCGCTCACAGCGGCCAGCTCGAAAAGCCATACACCGTCAGGGAACTCGTCGGATAACGTCGCGGCGACCTCGACAGCGAGCCTGGTCTTTCCGACACCGCCAACGCCAGTCAATGTGACAAGTCGCCGGGACCGTAGGAGCCCGGCGATTTCAGCGACTTCTGCATCCCGCCCAACGAACACTGACGTCGAACGCCGTAGATTGCCGGGGGTCGGGTCGACTGTTCGTAGAGGCGGAAAGTCTGTCCGCAGGCCGGCCGCTTGGAGCTGATACACGGTAATCGGACTGGCGACATCGCGCAGTCGCCGAACCCCCAGGCTCAGGAGCTCGACACCCGCGATAAGTCCTGCCGCCGAGTCCGCGACCAGGACCTGGCCACCGTGTCCCGCAGCCATGACTCGCGCCGCACGGTTCAGCACCGTGCCGAAGTAATCGTCGTCTCTGAATTCTGCTTCGCCAGTGGCGATCCCCATACGCACAGACAGCTCGAGTGCCCGCTGAGCCTCGACGGCGGCGTCTACTGCAGCTCTCGGTGAAGCGAATGCGGCGCAGACGCCATCGCCGGTGTGCTTGAAGACAAACCCATCGTTGTCCTCGATCGCCGCTCGCAACACCTTGTCGTGTGCGGCGAGCGCCACCCTCATCGCCTCCGGGTCAGCTTCCCAACGACGGGTCGACCCTTCGATATCGGTGAACAAAAACGTCACCACTCCCAATGGCGCAGTCATGCTGGCTGCCCAAGTTCTGCTCGGGCCTGGTCGATTTGGTCGTAGGCATATGCCACCACGGCGGCTGTCGTCATCGCTGCGCCTTCACGGGCGAGCTGTTCGAATTCTGGGTCACCGAGGACACCGCGCAGGTGGGCGATCGCGACACCGAATTCAGCGATGGTCGTCGTGCTCAACGCGCTGGCGGCGAAGCCTGCGATGACGGCCGCGGGCCGGCTGCGGCCAATCCGGTCGAGAAACGTCGCCAGCATCGCCAGAACGACCCGAAGTTGGCTGGTGTTGCCGGCGTCATGGTAGTTGCGCACCGCCGACGTGCAGTAGTCGAGCGCGACGAGGGGGTCACCATGATCGAATTCGAGTCGGCACAAGGCCGTTGCCAAGTGAGTCTGGTTGGCGCGGTTGCCGCTGTCTTGAGCTACCACCAGACCCCGGCGAAGTGCCGACAGTGCGCGCGCGGGCTCGGCTTCCCACAATGCGTAGCCGTATGCGAGGAGCGCCATCGTGAGCACAGACGGATTGCCGCGCGTTTCCGCCTCCTCGACCAAGCCGGTTGCGGCCGCGACGGCGTCGTCGCGTGACCCGACGGACGTCAACGCCAGGGCATATGTTGCCCTGGCGAGTGTTCCACCGCCATGACCCGTGAGGTGCTCAAGGGCGATCTCGACGTACCTGTCGGGTCGGCCCGCCGCCAGATGTACACCACCGAGGAAGCCCGCCAGCCCGAAGGGCACCGCCCCGCGGCCACTGTTCAAGACTTCCTGCCCCGCCTCGCTGTAGCGAAGACCGTCTTCAATCCGCCCGGGCTGCCAACACATCGACGCCAACACGTATAGAAACGCCAGCCGGGGATGGTTGGCCGCGCGGGCGGGTTCGATCATCTCCTCTACCCACGAGATCGGCTCGTAGATTCCGAGCCATATCCCGCCGAGGAAAGACCCGCACGCCGCGATGCAGACAGCGGAGTCGAGGTCACCGCTGTCGGCGGCGTAACGGAAACCGGCACGCAGATTGGACATCTCGCAGGTCAACCATTGATAGGCCTCACGCTGCCGGGGACTGTCCCATAGCGCCAGGATGTCGTCTTCACGTCCCGCAAAGTAACGGGCATGCGCTGCACGAACCTCGGTGGCCTCGCCACGCGCGACGAGTTGCTCTTCGGCGAACTGGCGGATCGTTTCGAGCATCGCAAATCTCGTTTGCCCAGACGTCCGGTCGGCGATGAGCAGGGACTTACGCACCAACGCATCGAGCACATCGAGCACGGCGAAATCATCCGCGAAATCGGATGCTGCTACCGCGCAGGCGTTTTGGAGACCGAACCCGCCGACGAAAACCGAACACCGGTCAAGGAGCTCCTTCTCCTCCTCGTTCAATAGGTCGTAGGACCACGCCACCGCGTGCCGTAACGTCTGATGTCGCTCCAACCCACGCCGAGCACCGATCAGCAATTTGAACCGGCGATCGAGATGGTCGCGTACTTCGGTTGCCGTCATCGACTCCATCCGCGACGCGGCCAGCTCGATCGCCAACGGAATTCCATCGAGTCGACGACAAACCTCCTCTACTGCGGCCGATTCGTCAGCTGTCATGTTCTGGGCACGTTCCGCGAATAATTCAATGGCTGCAACCACTTCCAGCGAAGGCACCCGCCATAGTCGCTCCTCGACGAGACCGAGTCCTTCACGGCTGGTCACGAGAATTTTCACTGACGTTGACTGCGCAAGTATCGATTCGATCAGGTTCGCAGCGGCGTCGACGACATGCTCGCAATTGTCGAACACCAGGAGTCGAACACGGCCTTCCTGCGCGTACGCCACGGACTCGCTGACGGTCTTGCCTGGCTGCTGAGCAATACCCAAGACGGTGGCGACGGCATCGGGAACCGCGGCCGGGTCGGTCACCGCTGCGAGTTCGAAGATCCAGACGCCATCAGGGAATTCAGTGGCAAGTTGCGCCACGACCTCCAATGCCAACCGCGTCTTGCCGACACCGCCGACACCAGTCAATGTCACCAAACGCGTTGAACACAGCGCGGTTGATATAGCGGTGACCTCATCTTCGCGACCGATCAAGCTGGTGGTCGCGGGCCGGAAGTTTCCCCGCGTGGAGTCGAGGGTTCGTAGCGGAGGAAATTGCGATCGAAGTCCCGGCGACCGCAACTGAAACAGCGTGATCGGATTCGGGACGTCACGCAACCGCCGCGGTCCCAGGTTCAGCAAGTCGAAATTGTTCAACAAACCCGCAGTCGAGTCGGCTACGAGGATCTGACCGCCATGGCCGGCGGCCATCACCCGCGCTGCGCGATTGAGCACCGTCCCGAAATAGTCGTCATCACGTAACTCGGCTTCCCCGGTAGCGATCCCCATCCGCACCGGCAACTGCAACTCCCGCTGCGCATCGATCGCCGCCCCCACTGCAGACATCGGCGACGAGAACGCCGCAGCCATCCCGTCACCGCTGTGACTGAAGACGTACCCCCCATGGGCATCGATCGTGGTGCGCAGCACCTTGTCATGCGCCGCCAGCGCCGCGCGCATCGCATCCGCGTCCGACTCCCACCGACGGGTCGAACCCTCGATATCGGTGAACAAGAACGTGACCACGCCACTGGGCGGGTCCCCCGCGGGCACCTGCACAGAATCGCACACCAAGTTCGCTGAGTGGCTAGTTACGACACGTTTTCTGCCACCGGTTCACGTGCGATAACTCCACATTCGGCGACGAGCTAGGCGTCTTCGAGCAGATCCGGTGTGACGGCCGACTCGGTGTCGGGAATACCGTCCTGCTTGGCCTTGCGGTCTGCCATGGACAGCAGCCGTCGAATACGGCCCGCCACGGCGTCTTTCGTCATCGGTGGATCGGCGAGGCGGCCCAACTCTTCGAGCGACGCCTGCCGATGCTCGACGCGCAGCTTGCCCGCTGCGGCCAGATGGTCCGGAACAGTGTCGGCGAGGATCTCCAGCGCCCGCTCCACGCGCGCGGCCGCAGCGACCGCCGCCCGCGCCGAGCGCCGTAGATTCGCGTCGTCGAAGTTTGCCAGCCGGTTGGCGGTGGCACGCACCTCGCGGCGCATCCGCCGCTCCTCCCACGTCAACCTGGTGTCCTGGGCACCCATGCGCGTCAGCAATGCGCCGATGGCCTCGCCGTCGCGCACCACCACCCGGTCGGCGCCCCTGACTTCACGGGCCTTCGCGCTGACCCCGAGTCGGCGCGCCGCGCCGACGAGCGCCAGCGCCGCCTCGGGCCCCGGGCAACTGACCTCGAGCGCCGAGGACCGGCCCGGTTCGGTGAGGGATCCGTGCGCCAAAAACGCGCCACGCCAAGCAGCTTCGGCGTCGGCGACGCTACCGCCGACCACTTGCGCGGGCAGGCCACGCACCGGCCGTCCACGCAGGTCCAGCAGACCCGTCTGACGGGCCAGCGCCTCACCGTCCTTGGCGACCCGCAGGACATACCGGGTGCTCTTGCGGATACCGCTCGCCGACAGCACATGCACCACAGCGTTGTAGCCGTACAGGTCGTAGATGTCCTTACGCAGGCGCCGGGCGATGATCCCCAAATCGACCTCGGCCTCGACAACCACCCGGCCGGACACGATGTGCAGTCCACCGGCGAACCGCAGCAGCGATGCCACCTCGGCGCGGCGCGCACTCACCGAATTGACCTGAAGACGGCTGAGCTCGTCTTTGACCTCGGCTGTCATCGCCACGAGTCGTCACCTCTCGGTCCGTTCGCTGTCGGTGTGGGCACGGTCGGCGTTGGAGACGCAGGCGGCGCCGCACCACGCAACCGCACACCCTCCAGAGCCGCGGCCAACCTCGCCGGGTCATGTAAAGGTGTACCAGGTCTGGACACGTCAGCAAACTCCACTTGGGCATCCAAGATTTTCGCGGTTCGGCGCAATTGCTCACGCTCCCGCTCGGTCGGGACACGGCTGGCGTCGACGATGACCTCGTGCATCGTGAAACCCGGCGCGTGCTGCGACAACACATGGATATGACGTTCGGCCGAGAACTCCGCGGTCTCCCCGGGTTCTGCCACCAGGTTCACCACCAGCGCCCGACGTGCGGCCGTCGCCTGCAGCGCCGCCACCAGCTGCGGAACGAGCACGTGCGGGATGACGCTCGTGAACCACGACCCAGGACCGAGCACGACCAGGTCGGCGGCCATGATCGCGTCCACCGCCTGCCTGGTGGCCGGCGGGTCACCCGGTATCAACCGGACCCTGCGCACCTTCCCGACGGTGGTCGCGATCGCCACCTGCCCCCGGATCACCCGGCTCATCCGCGGATCGGATTCCAGGCCCGCCACGTCGGCCTCGATGCTCAGGCCCATCGGGCACATCGGCAGGACCCGGCCGTGGATGCCGAGGACGCGGCCCAGCTCGTCGAGCGCCGCCACCGGATCGGCGAGCACCTCGTTGAGACCCGCGAGCATCAGGTTGCCGATCGGGTGCCCCGCGAGCGCACCGTTGCCACCAAACCGATGCTGCAGGATCGTCGCCCAGAGTCGCCCATGCGGTGTGTCGGATGCCAACGCGGCCAAAGCCATTCGCAGATCACCCGGCGGCACGACATCGAGTTCGCTGCGTAGCCGGCCGGAGGAACCACCGTCGTCGGCGACCGTGACGATCGCGGTGACGTGCGGGGTGAGTCTGCGGGCCGCCGACAGCGTGGCGTAGAGGCCGTGCCCACCTCCGAGGGCAACGATCCGCGGACTCATTCGCGCCCCAAATCCCGGTGCAATACCCGCACCGTGAGGTCGTCACCGCCCTGCAGTCTGGCCGCCAGCGCCTCGGCGATCGCCACGCTGCGATGCTTACCTCCGGTGCAGCCAATAGCAACAGTCATATAGCGCTTACCCTCGCGACGGTATCCGTCGATGACGAAGTCCAGCAGACGATGGTAGGTCTCCAAGAATTCTCCGGCGCCCGGTTGGCCGAGTACGTAGTCGCGGACGGCCGGGTGCTGTCCGCTATGCGGTCGTAGCTCGTCCACCCAATGCGGATTTGGCAAAAAGCGCACATCCATCACCGTATCGGCGTCCATGGGCAACCCGTACTTGTATCCGAAGGACTCGACGGTGACATTGGTGTGAGCGACGGTTTCGCCGCCGAAGGCGCGCTCGATGCTTTCCCGCAACGCGGGAACGGGCAGTGTCGACGTGTCGATGACCAGATCAGCGGCGGCCCGGATGGGCGCGAGCATGGTCCGCTCGGCCGCAATGCCTTCTGCAAGAGTCTGATTCCCCTGCAATGGATGGCTGCGCCGGTTTTGCTCATAGCGGCGGACCAGGATGTCGTCGGACGCTTCGAGAAACAGCACCCGCGGGGTGATGTTGCGGGTGGCCAGGTCCTTGCGGACCCAGTCGAGATCGCCGGTGAACCCGCGGGACCGCACGTCCATGACCACCGCCAGCTGGGTGATCCGCGAGCCCGCCGCCAGTCCAAGCTCTACCATCCGAGCGATCAGCTCGGGCGGCAGATTGTCGGCCACATACCAGCCGAGATCCTCCAGCACCTTGGCCGCCGTACCCCGGCCTGCGCCGGACAGCCCGGTGACCAGTACGACATCGATGCCGGATCCCCCACGTTCGCCGTTGCCGGCGCCATCCTGCAATTCTTTTTGCATGCCCTGATCTGTCATCCGGATGCTCTGCTCTGATCATTGCCGATAACCGGTTCGGGCGCTCCGGAATCGGGCGGGACACCGAGAGCTTCCAGAACGGCCTTCGCCGTCGCCGCACCGATGCCGGGCACGGCGGTGATCTCCTCGACGCTGGCCTCCTTCAAGCGAGCGACCGATCCGAAATGGGTGACCAGCGCCTTACGACGATGCTCGCCGAGCCCGCGGATCGAATCCAGGGCCGACGCCGTCATCCGCTTCGACCGCTTGCTGCGGTGATAGGTGATCGCGAACCGGTGCGCCTCGTCGCGTACCCGCTGCAGCAGATACAAGCCTTCGCTATTGCGCGGCATGATCAGAGGGTCAGGCTCAGCCGGGACCCACACCTCTTCCAGCCGTTTCGCCAGCCCGATGACGGCGACATCGCTGATACCCAGCTCATCGAGCACCGCCTGCGCGGCGTTGACCTGCGGGGCTCCGCCGTCGACGACGAACAGATTGGGCGGGTAGGCGAATTTTCGCGATTTCCCTTCCAGTGCAAGCTCTGTCGGATGTTGCAGGTCGTGCACGTGCCGGTGGAAACGTCGCCGGGTTACCTCGGCGATCGACGCGACGTCGTCGGAGCGCCCCTCCCCCGCAGCGCCCCTGATCGCATAGTGGCGATAGTCGGACTTGCGCGGTAGCCCGTCCTCGAACACCACCAGCGAGGCCACGACATCGGTGCCCTGAACGTGGCTGATGTCGACGCACTCGATGCGAAGCGGCGCGTCGGCCAGACCCAGCGATTCCTGAATGCTCTGCAATGCAGCGCTTCTTGCGGTGAAGTCGCCCGCTCGCCGGAGTTTGTGCTGCGTCAGCGCATCCTGCGCGTTGCGTTTGACCGTCTCGGCCAGCGCGCGTTTGTCACCGCGCTGAGGGACCCGCACCGACACCCTCGAGCCGCGCAGCTGTGACAACCACGTCTCGATTTCTTCGGCGTTGTCCGGCAGACACGGGACCAGCACCTGCCGGGGCACCGGCGTCAACGACATATCGGCGGCGCCGTCGAGGTCGGCCTGATCGCCGTAGAACTGGGTCAGGAACTGCTCGACGAGGTACTCGAGGCCGGATTCACCAGGCTCACCGGACTTTTCGACGATCCAACCGCGCTGGCCGCGCACCCGGCCACCCCGCACGTGGAACACCTGCACAGCAGCTTCCAGATCGTCGTCGGCGAAGGCCACCACGTCCGCGTCGGTGCCGTCGCCGAACACCACGGCCTGCTTCTCCATAGCCCGCTTCATCGCGGAAATGTTGTCCCGCAACCGGGCCGCCCGCTCGAAGTCCAGCAGCTCGGCAGCACGGTTCATCTCGTGTTCCATGTCACGGATCAGCCGGTCGGTCTTGCCCGCCAAGAAGTCGCAGAAATTCTCGACGATCTGCCGGTGCGACTCGGCCGTCACCCGCCCGACGCACGGTGCCGAGCACTTGTCGATGTACCCGAGCAGGCAGGGCCGGTCGATCTGCCTGTGCCGCTTGAAAACTCCCGCCGAACAGGTGCGCGCCGGAAAGACCCGGGTCAGCAGGTCGAGCGTTTCGCGGATCGCCCACGCATGCGAGTAGGGCCCGAAATAGCGAACCCCCTTGCGCCGCGCGCCGCGATAGACCATCAGCCGCGGGTACTCCTCGTTCAGCGTCACGGCGAGCACCGGGTACGACTTGTCATCGCGGTAGCGCACGTTGAACCGCGGATCGAACTCCTTGATCCAGTTGTACTCGAGCTGCAGCGCCTCGACTTCGGTGTTGACCACGGTCCACTCGACGCCGGCCGCCGACGTCACCATCTGGCGGGTGCGCGGCGCCAGGCCGGACAAATCGGCGAAGTACGAGTTCAGCCGGCTCCGCAGACTCTTGGCCTTGCCGACGTAGATCACCCGACCGTGCGGATCCCGGAACCGGTAGACACCCGGCTGGATGGGGATCGACCCGGGAGCGGGTCGGTACGTCGCTGGATCGGGCACGGATTCCAGGTTACTGCCGTCCCCGGACGAGTCCGATGAACTACCGTCGGGTGATGCGGTTTTCGGCGCTGACCAAGGTAATTGCCCCGCTGACCGGCGTCGTCTTGGTGCTTGCCGGATGTGCGGCCGACGAGAACGCGGAGCCCGACGCCGCCGGACCGTGCGCAATCGTCGCCAACGGCACCGCGGCGCCCAAGGCCCCGGCCAGCCCGACCGTCACCACGTCCCGAAATATCTCCACCAATCCCGCAGTCGCGACCGGATACCGCAAGGAAATGACCGCCGTCCGGACCAGCACCTACTCCGTGGCCACCGCCAATCCGCTCTCCACCCAAGCCGCATGTGAGGTTCTTCGCGACGGTGGCACGGCCGCCGACGCGCTGGTCGCCGCGCAGGCGGTGCTCGGTCTGGTCGAGCCGCAGTCGTCCGGCCTCGGCGGCGGCGGCTTCCTGCTGTACTACGACGCGGCGGCGGATTCGGTCCAGGCCTACGACGGCCGAGAGGTCGCACCGGCGGCGGCAACCGAGAACTACCTGCGCTGGATCTCCGACACCGACCGCACCGAACCCAAGCCCGACACCCGCGCATCCGGCCGTTCGATCGGGGTGCCTGGAATTGTGCGGCTTATGCAGGAGGTGCACGCTGAGCACGGGAAGACCGGTTGGCGCGACTTGTTCAGTCCTGCGGTCACCCTCGCCGACGACGGCTTCAAGATCAGCACGCGAATGGCGACCGCCATCGCCGGCGCTGCCTCGCAACTGAAATTGGATCCACGGGCGGCCGAATACTTCCTGAACCCTGACGGCAGCGCGAAGTCCGAAGGGACAGTCCTGACCAATCCCGCCTACGCAAAGACGTTGGGGGTCATCGCATCTGATCCGCAATCGTTTTACACCGGTGCGATCGCCGGCGATATCGTCGACGCGGTGGCCGACATCTCGGGCGGGCGCACCCCAGGCATGATGACCCGCGAAGACCTTGCCGGATACGCCGTGAAAATGCGCGAGGCGCTGTGTTCGCCATATCGCGGCAAGGTGATCTGCGGCATGCCGCCTCCCTCGTCCGGGGGCATCGCAGTCGCCTCCACGCTGGGCATCCTCGAACACTTCGCCATGGCGGGCCATAAGCCCACGGACATCGATCTAGACGGGGGCAGACCATCCGTGATGGGCGTGCACCTGATCTCCGAGGCGGAGCGGTTGGCCTACGCCGACCGGGACAAGTACGTGGCCGACACCGATTTCGTTCCGCTGCCCGGTGGCACGCCCAATACCTTGATCAACACTGACTACCTCGCGGGCCGCGCGGCACTGATCTCCGAGCAACGTTCGATGGGCACGGCGAAACCAGGAGAATTCGGCCCGCCGACCACCCCGGTGCCGCCGCCCCCGGAGCACGGAACAAGTCAGATCAGCATCATCGACGCGCGCGGAAACGCCGCATCGATGACCACGACGATCGAGTCGTCATTCGGCTCGTTCCACATGGTGGACGGCTTCATCCTCAACAACCAACTCACCGACTTCTCGGCCGAACCCACCGGACCCGACGGCGCTCCGGTCGCCAACCGAATCCAGCCCGGTAAGCGACCGCGCAGCTCGATGGCGCCCACGTTGGTCTTCGACGCGGCAGACCAGCCCGGAACGCGAGGTCCCCTGTACGCGACACTCGGATCGCCGGGCGGCTCGGTCATCATCCAGTTTGTCGTGAAAACCATTGTGGGAATGGTGGATTGGGGCCTGGACCCGCAGCAGGCGGTGTCCATGGTCGACTTCGGCGCGGCCAACACTCCGAAGACCAACGTCGGCGGCGAGCATCCCGTCATCGACACATCCGACAACGGCGACCACGACCCGCTCGTGATCGGTTTGCGCAAACTCGGACATCAGGTCGACCTGGCCGATCAGACGAGCGGATTGTCCGCGATCATCCGTGACAACGACGGTTTCATCGGTGGCGCTGATCCTCGCCGTGAGGGGCTGGTGATGGGCGACACCGGATGACCGCGAAGGTCATCCGTTTCGCCGAGTCCGATTGGAGGGTGTTCGCCGCGATTCGGTTGCGGGCTCTGATCGACGCGCTCGGAGAGCGGGATCCGCAATACCAAAAGGAAGCCGGGTTCACCGCGGCGCAGTGGCGGCGACGGCTACGCAACCACGCGCAATTCGCGACGCTCGTCGACGGTCGCCCCGTCGGGTTGATTGCCGCACAGCAGGAGAATCCGGACTCGGTGTATCTCTATTCGCTGTGGTTGGACCCGATCGTTCGTGGTCGGGGGCTGGCACGCCCGCTGGTGGCCGCTGCGGTGGACTGGGCTCGCAGCGAAGGCGTCCAGACCATCACGCTGCGGGTGGCATCCGGCAATCTGGCGGCGCGGGCCGTTTACGAGAGCCTGGGTTTCAGGTTTGCCGCCGTGTCGGACAACGCGAAACCCCGAGACGAAGTCGCGATGACGCTCAGCGTGAGTTGATGCCCTTGTAGCGTGCGAGCAGTCCACGAACGGTCTCCATCGCCTCGACTGCCCGTTCTTTGTCGACCGCCTGAATCGCCAGCACCGGAACGTACTCATCGTCTGGCAGATCCACCCGAGCCCAACGAGCGCCGGGATGGAAGGACACGTCGACGACGTCCGACCATCCAATGAGTCGATAGGTCAACAGGTTCCGCACCGCAATCCCCTGTGCACCGACTCGGACCCGCGGACGCGCGAACATCAGCACGAGCGCAGCGATGACGACACCGAGCAGGGCGATCGCCACCTGATCGGCGGTCTGGAAGATCACACCCGTCGACGCGATCTTCAGCAGTGCTCCGACGGTGACGTGCGCCGCCAGGATGAGCGCTGCTGCGCCGTACGCGAAATACGGTGTCAGATGAGGCCGTATCTCGACGTCCCAGTCGCTCATGATCGCGGCCGCCGCAGGTCGCGCAGCGTCATCGCGGTGGATATCGCCGCCGCCGCCGCCTGCGCACCCTTGTCCTCGGCCGAACCGGGCAGCCCGGCGCGATCCAGTGCCTGCTCCTCGGTGTCGGTGGTGAGCACGCCGTTGGCCACGGGGGTCGAAGCATCCAACGACACCCGGGTCAGACCCTGCGTAACTGCGTCGCAGACATAGTCGAAGTGCGGTGTTTGCCCGCGGATCACCACGCCCAGCGCTACCACGGCATCGTGAGTGGCAGCCAATGCCTGTGCGACGACGGGGATTTCGATGGCACCCAGAACGCGTACGACCGTCGGGTCGCTGATCCCGGCATCTGTGGCGACCTTGCGCGCACCGTCGAGCAGCGCGTCGCAGATCGTTCCATGCCACGTGCTGGCGACGATGGCAAGTGTCAGATCCGAGGCGTCGAGCTGAGGCAGATCGGGAACGCCTGCGCCTCCACTCAATTCAGGACTCCGTCCCGGCCGCTCACAGGGCTCCGCCGAGATCGCGCTCGGTTGGGGTGCGATCACGATCACCCAGCAGGTACACACCCTCTTCGTACGAGTCCATGGTCACGGCCTCGTGGTACTCATCCAAACCGATGAGGTCGTGGCCCATCCGGTCGCGTTTGGTCATCAAATAGCGGATGTTCTCCGCGTTGGCGCGGACTGGAAGCGGAACACGCTCGATGATGTGCAGCCCGTAGCCGTCGAGGCCGACACGCTTGGCCGGGTTGTTGGTCAGCAGCCGCATCGACCGGACCCCGAGGTCGACGAGAATCTGTGCGCCGATGCCGTAGTCGCGCGCGTCCGCAGGCAGGCCGAGTTTCAGGTTGGCGTCGACGGTGTCCTCGCCGGCGTCCTGCAGCTGGTAGGCCTGCAACTTGTGCATCAGGCCGATGCCGCGGCCTTCGTGACCGCGCATGTACAGCACGATGCCGCGACCTTCGCGAGCCACCATCGCCAGCGCGGCGTCCAGCTGCGGACCGCAATCGCAGCGCCGCGACCCGAACACGTCGCCGGTCAGGCATTCCGAGTGCACCCGGACGAGGACGTCGTGCCCGTCACCGTGCGGTCCGGCGATGTCGCCGCGCACCAGCGCCACGTGCTCGACGTCTTCGTAGATGCTGCTGTATCCGACCGCGCGGAATTCGCCGTGTCGCGTCGGGATGCGTGCCTCGGCGATGCGCTCGATGTGCTTCTCGTGCTTGCGACGCCACTCGATGAGGTCAGCGATCGAGATGAGCGCCAAGTCGTGCTCGTCGGCGAAGACCCGTAGCTCATCGGTCTGCGCCATGGCGCCTTCGTCCTTTTGGCTGACGATCTCGCAGATCGCCCCGGCGGGCTGCAGACCGGCGAGCCGGGCCAGGTCGACGGCGGCCTCGGTGTGACCTGGACGGCGCAGCACGCCACCGTCTTTCGCGCGTAGCGGCACGACGTGGCCGGGCCGGGTGAAGTCGTCGGCAATACTGGTGGGATCGGCGAGCAACCGCATGGTGGTCGCCCGGTCTGAAGCCGAAATACCGGTTCCGACACCCTTTTTCGCGTCGACGGTCACCGTGTACGCGGTGCCGTGCTTGTCTTGATTGACCGCGAACATGGGCAGCAGGCCCAGCTTGTCGCAGACCGCACCATCGAGCGGGACGCACAGATAGCCGGACGTATAGCGCACCATGAAGGCCACCAGCTCGGGGGTCGCCTTCTCGGCGGCGAAAATCAGATCGCCCTCGTTCTCGCGATCCTCATCGTCGATGACCACCACGGCCTTGCCCGCGGCGATGTCGGCGACCGCCCGCTCCACGGTGTCAAGCCTCGTCACCACATCAGTATGAACCACCCGGGCCGAAGTCTTATTCTCGCGCCCCTGACCTGGGTTTTCGGTTAATCTCCCGAGGCTTCGATCGAGCCGTCTCTGGCATCCAACAGCCGCTCGACATATTTGGCGATGATGTCGACCTCGAGGTTGACCGAGGTGCCGACGCCGGCCCGTCCCAACGTCGTCAGCTCGAGCGTCGTCGGAATGAGCGAGATCTCGAACCAGTCGTGTCCGACGGCGGAGACGGTCAGCGACACACCGTCGACGGTGATGGAGCCCTTCTCGACCACATATCTACTGAGGGCCATCGGCAGTGCGATCCGCACCACCTCCCAATGCTGCGCGGGGGTGCGCGCGATGACGTGACCGGTTCCGTCCACGTGGCCCTGCACGATATGACCCCCGAGGCGGCTGTTGACCGCTGCCGCGCGCTCCAGATTCACCCGGCTCCCCACGCCGACACCGCGCAGGCTGGATCTGTTCAGCGTCTCGCCCATGACATCGGCGGTGAACGCACCGTCGGAACGCACCTCGACCACGGTGAGGCATACACCGTTCACCGCAATCGAGTCACCGTGGCCGGCATCTGAGGTGACGATGGGCCCGCGGATGGCGAACCTCGCGGAGTCGCCCAGGTCTTCCTTGCCGACGATTTCGCCCATTTCTTCGACGATTCCGGTGAACACGCCGCCAGACTAATCCCCCATACAAGAAAGTCCAGCTCATCGGCTACTTCTCCGCTCCCGCGCGCGCCCGGCTAAAGGTTGCTGATGCCCCCACCCACTACGATGCAGTCATGCCGACCCGCCTCTTGGCGATCTTCGCCGCGCTTTTCACTTCCGTCGCTCTGCTCGCAGGGTGCTCAAGCTCCGAGGACAACTCGAACCTGCCCGACGCCGCGACGCTGCTGCAGCAGTCCGCCGAGACCACCAAGAGCCAGACCAGCGCGCACCTGCTGCTGACGGTGCAAGGCGAGATCGCGGCTCTTCCGATCGAGTCGCTCGAAGGCGATCTGACCCTCAAGCCCGCCGTCGCCGCGGAGGGCAAGGCCAACCTCTCGTTCCTGGGCACCCGCCTCGAGGGCGTCGGCTTCGTCGTCCTCGACGGCACCTTGTACGCCGCCATCACGGCCGGCACCTACCAGGACTTCGGGCCGGCCGCCGATATATACGACGTCTCGGCGCTCCTGTCGCCTGAGAAGGGTGTGGGCAACGTCATATCCAATTTCTCCGACCCCAAGGCCGAGGGCCGCGAGACCATCAACGGCGTAAAGACGGTCCGCGTGACCGGAAAGATCAGCGTCGATGCCGTGAACGCGATCGCGCCACAGCTCGCGGTGACAGAGCCGGTGCCCGGCACGGCGTGGATTGCCGAAGAAGGCGATCACGAACTGGTCCAGGTCAAGATGGAGCCCGCCCAGGGCCAAGCCGTCACGATCGCGATCTCGGACTGGGGTAAGCCGGTCACCGTCAACAAGCCGACGGTCTGATGCAGGCTTCGACCGAAACCGCGCAGCCGGAGACCGCCGGTCGGCGCATCGCGATCAGCGCAGGCAGCCTTGCCGTGCTGCTCGGTGCTCTCGACACCTATGTCGTGATCACGATCATTCGCGACATCATGAACGATGTCGGCATCGCGGTGAACCAGATCCAGCGGGTCACTCCGATCGTCACCGTGTACCTGCTCGGCTACATCGCGGCGATGCCACTGCTGGGCCGCGCGTCGGACCGGTTCGGTCGAAAGATGTTGTTGCAGGTCAGCCTCGCCGGTTTCGCCGTCGGCTCGGTGGTCACGGCGATGTCGACGGATCTCGACATTCTCGTCATCGGGCGGTTGATCCAGGGCATTGCCAGCGGTGCGCTGCTCCCGGTCACGCTGGCGCTCGCCGCCGACCTGTGGTCGAGCCGCAAACGTGCCGCGGTGCTCGGAGGTGTCGGCGCTGCCCAGGAACTCGGCAGTGTGCTCGGACCCATCTACGGCATCCTGCTGCTCTGGGCGTTCGGCCATTGGCAGTCGGTGTTCTGGGTCAATGTGCCGCTCGCGATCATCGCCATGGTGATGATCCACTTCAGCCTGCCTGCTCGTCAGAAACCCGAGAATCCAGAGAAGGTCGACGTCGTCGGCGGTCTGCTGCTCGCGTTGACCCTGGGCCTGGCGACCTGGGGCCTCTACAACCCCGCCCCGGACGGCAAAGAGGTATTACCGCGCAACGGTGTCATTTTGCTCATCGGCGCTCTGATCGCGGCCGTGGCGTTCTTCGTGTGGGAGCGGTTCGCCAAGACCCGGCTGATCGAGCCCGCAGGCGTGCACTTCCGGCCGTTCCTCGCGGCGCTGGGCGCGTCCCTGGTCGCGGGCGCCGCCCTGATGGTGACGCTCGTCAACGTCGAGCTGTTCGGTCAGGGAGTGCTGGACAAGGACCAGATCGAGGCCGCCCTGCTGCTGCTGCGGTTCCTCGTCGCGCTGCCGATCGGGGCTCTGCTCGGCGGCTGGATCGCCACCAAGGTCGGCGACCGGATCGTCGCGTGCGCCGGACTGTTGATTGCCGCAGGCGGTTACTACCTGGTCTCTGGTTGGCCCGCGGACGTGCTTTCGGCCCGCCATGACCTCGGCTTCATCTCGTTGCCGATGCTGGATACCGACCTCGCGATCGCCGGTCTGGGATTGGGTCTGGTCATCGGCCCGCTGACGTCGGCGACGTTACGTGTGGTACCCGCCGCCCAGCACGGCATCGCCTCGGCGGCCGTCGTGGTTGCCCGCATGATCGGCATGCTGATCGGCGTTGCGGCGCTGTCCGCATGGGGCCTGTACAAGTTCAACCAGTACCTGCAGGAGCGTCTCGCGGCACTGCCGCCCGCGGACGCCGACTCCCCCGGTGGGCTGATAGTGGCCGCTACCGCGCGGGTGAGCGAGGCATCACGTCAGGCCTACGTCCTGCAGTACGGCGAGATCTTCAGGATCACCTGCATGGTGTGCATCGTCGGGGCGGCCATCGCCCTGCTGATCAGCGGTCGTGACGAGCACGCTGACGAGCCCGAACCCGTCGAAGACGTCCCGAAGCGGGTGCGGGCCGGTTCACCGGCCGACGACAACCCGACTCAGGCATTCGAGACGCCGACACACCGCATTTCGAGTCAGTCTGCGGATGAGACGGCCCGCCTGGAACAACCGCGGGGCCACCGCCGGGCCGATTGATTCCGGTCAGCAGCGCTCGAGTCCCCGGCCCATCAGGGTGTGCTCGGGTACTGATTGCGGCTCATCGACCGACAGGCCCTTGATCGCGTCCCAGATCAACCCCTTGAGGTTGCGGGGATCCATTGTCCGATCATTGAGCCAGTCCTGCAATGCAGTCATGCTCGTCGTCCTTCGTTCGTGCTCACCCGCGCAGCTCGTCGGTGAAAGCGCGATATCCGGCAGAAAACGCAGCCGGACCAAAATGGCCAGCTCTGGTACGAGTGTACCGACCTGAACGGCCCTGTTTGTTGCTCACCACGCCGGGTATGCGTGAAAAAGCGACGATCAAAGGACAAAAATTCATGGCAACTTCACTGAATGGCAAGACTATTGCGTTCCTGGTCGCGCCCGAAGGCGTTGAGCAGGTCGAGTTGACGGAACCGTGGAAGGCGGTGGAACAGGCGGGCGGGACACCTGAACTCGTGTCGACCGAAGTCGGCAAGGTCCAAGGCTTCAACCATTTGACTCCGGCCGACACGTTCGAGGCGGACAAGGCGGTGGGCAGCGTGTCCGCATCCGACTACGCCGCGCTGGTCCTGCCCGGCGGTGTCGCCAATCCCGACTTCCTACGCACGAACAGCGACGCCGTCGCCTTCGCCAAGGGCTTCTTCGACGAAGGGAAACCCGTCGCGGTCATCTGCCACGGGCCATGGACGCTCGTCGAGGCCGATGTGGTGCGCGGCCGCACGATCACCTCGTGGCCCAGCGTCAAAACGGATCTGGTCAACGCCGGCGCAAATTGGGTCGACGATGAAGTCGTCGAATGCTCGCGCGGCCCAAACACATTGGTTTCGAGTCGCAAACCCGATGACCTACCCGCCTTCTGCAAGTCGTTGGTCGGGGTCATTTCGAAGGTCACATCGTAGCCAAACCCGACCCGCGGACGCGCAACCGTCGGTAACGTCGCCAGCATGCTGATGGCCGCGCTGCGCGACATGCAGTGGCGACGACGGCGATTCGTCATCGCGATCCTGTCCACCGCGATCATCTTCGCGATGACACTCGTTCTCACCGGTCTAGCCAACGGGTTCCGCGTGGAGGCCGACAAAACCGTCGATTCTCTCGGCGTCGACCTCTTCATCGTCAAGGCCGGTGCGTCAGGTCCATTCGTCGGAGCGACGCCGTATGCGCCGGTGGAACTGCGCAGGATCGCGAACGCGCCCGGCGTGGAGGCGGCCGCTCCCCTCGCCTACGCAGGCGGAACGGCCACACTCGATGGTTCGACGCGCAACGTGGACATCTTCGGGGCGCCGGAGAACGGTCCGGGCATGCCCGCGGTCTCGGAGGGCCGGCCGCCGTCGGCACGGTACGAAGTGGCGGTTTCGTCCACGCTCGGCAAGGCCATCGGCGACGAGGTCGAAATCGCCTCGCACAAGCTGCGCATCGTCGGCATCGTGGAAAACTCCACCGCGCTGGCGAATCTGCCCAACGTGTTCCTCACCACCGAGGGCGCGCAACAACTGGTGTACGCAGGCGAACCCCTCGTCGCATCGATCGGCGTGCGCGGCGGCCTCGACGAGGCGCCCCCCGGATACCGTGCCATCGACCGCAACGGTGCCGTCGAGGATCTGCTGCGGCCGCTTAAGGTGGCCGTCAACTCGATCACGATCGTCGCTGTGCTGCTCTGGGTGGTCGCCGCCCTCGTCGTGGGCTCGGTGATCTATCTATCAGCGCTCGAACGTCTCCGAGACTTTGCGGTGTTCAAGGCGATTGGAGTGCCCACCAAAGCCATCGCCGCCGGGCTCGCGATGCAAGCGATCATCGTGGCGTTGCTCGCCGCCCTTGTCGGCGCCGGACTTTCCATGTTGCTCGGGCCGCTGTTCCCGATGCAGGTCATTGTTCCCGCCGAGGCGTTCATCGCGCTGCCCGCCATCGCGATCGTCATCGGATTGATCGCTAGCGCAACTGGTTTGCACCGTGCCGTTTCGGTCGATCCCGCCCTCGCGTTCGGGGGTCCCTGACATCGTGGGCGATCTCAGTATTCAGAACCTGGTGGTCGAATACGCCAGCGGCGCCGACACCGTGCGCCCCATCGACGGCTTCAACCTCGATGTGTCTGCCGGCTCACTCGTGATCCTGATGGGCCCGAGCGGGTGCGGAAAGACGACACTCCTGTCGTGCCTCGGCGGCATCTTGAAGCCGAGTTCAGGCGCCATCAAGTTCGGTGACGTCGACGTGACATCGCTTGAGGGTCATGAGCTTTCGAATTACCGTCGCGAAACCGTGGGCATCGTGTTTCAGGCGTTCAACCTCGTGCCCAGCCTCACCGCGCTCGAGAACGTCATGGTGCCGCTGCTCGCGGCGGGCCAACCGCGCCGCGCGGCCCGCAAGCGCGCCGGGCAACTGCTCGCACGCGTCGGACTCGAGGAGCGAATGTCCCACCGGCCGGGCGATCTCAGCGGCGGTCAACAGCAGCGGGTGGCGGTCGCGCGGGCGATTGCACTCGATCCGCCGCTGATACTGGCCGACGAACCCACCGCGCACCTGGATTTCATCCAGGTGGAGGAGGTTCTGCGACTCATCCGCGAACTCGCGAGCGGTGACCGGATGGTCGTCGTCGCGACCCACGACAGCCGGATTCTGCCGTTGGCCGATCGTGTCGTCGAGCTCGTTCCCGATTTCGCGTCGACGGACCGCGCTCCCGACACCGTCGAGTTGGAGGCCGGAGATGTGCTGTTCGAGCAGGGCACGATGGGCGAACTGATCTACGTCGTCGCGGAGGGCGAGCTCGAGATCGTCCGCGAATTGGCCAGCGGCGGTGAAGAATTACAGAAACTGGCCAAGCGGGGCGACTATCTCGGCGAGATCGGTCCGGTGTTCCACCTCCCCCGCTCGGCGACTGTGCGCGCTCGGACCGACTCGACCGTCATCGGCTATACCGTGCGGGCGTTCCGGGAGCGCCTTGGCATTGGCGGTGTGCGCGATCTGATCGAGCACCGGCCACTGAGCACCGATCCCGATTCCGAACCCGAATCCGATCCGGACCCCGAACCCGAATCCGACTAGTTCGGCACCAGGCTGAGCAACACGTCGGGCCCGATCGACTCGACACCGTCGAACCGCCAGCGCTGCGCATGCGCGATCGACAGCACGCCGACATCATCGATCGCGGTGATCGGGCCGCCCAAGAGGATGGGGCCGATGTAGGCCAGGATGCGGTTGATAACGCCGGCGCGGAGAAACGCGCCCGCCAGCGTCGGTCCGCCCTCGAGCAGCACATCGGTCCGGTCCGAGAGCGCCTTGATGACCTCGTGCGGATCTCGGGTCCTGATCACCATCGTCCGCGAGTCGTCGTTCAGAACCTTTGCCTCAGAGGAAATTTCGCGCTCCCCAACCACCACCCGCAACGGCTGGCGTTCCGCCAGAGAGCCATCCGGCAGCCGCGCGGTCAGCAGCGGGTCGTCCACGAACACCGTGCCGGTACCGACGAGCACCGCGTCGGCCACGGCGCGCCTGCGGTGCACGTCGGCGCGCGCCGCCTCACTGGTGATCCACTGACTGGAGCCGTCCGCCGCGGCACTTCGACCGTCGACACTCGTCGCGAATTTCCATGTCACATGCGGCTGCCCGGTCCGCTGTTTGTGCAACCACTCCCGCAGCGGTCCACCGGCAACCTGATCAGCCAGCACGCCGGCGGTTACCTCGAGTCCGATGTCAGCCAGCCGCGACGCCCCGCCCGCCGCTACCGGGTTCGGATCCGCGACGGCGTAGGCCACCGCCGAAACACCGGCCGCGACAAGCGCATCCACGCAGGGCGGAGTGTGGCCATGGTGATTGCACGGTTCCAGCGTCACCACCGCCGTGCCGCCGACGGCGCGCTCCCCCGCTCTGCGCAGCGCCAGCACCTCGGCATGCGGGCCTCCCGGCGGCTCGGTCGCCCCGACGCCGGCGACGTCGTTGTCGCTGTCCAGGATCACCGCGCCCACTGGCGGATTGGGATATGTCGCACCCTTGACCCGGTCGGACTGTTCGATCGCCAGCCGCATCGCGGCCTCGAGGTTCATAGCTGAAGATGCGGGGATGCGTCTGCCGCCCGGCGCCGCAACGACTCCACAGCGACGGCGGGGTCCGCCGCGCTGTAGACCGCCGAGCCGGCCACGAAGCAGTCCACTCCGGCCAGCGCCGCCTCTTCGATGGTGTCGGCGTTGATGCCGCCGTCGATCTCGACCACGATCGTCAGCTCCCCCGCGTCGACGAGTCGGCGGATGGTCCCGACTTTCGGCAGCACCTCGGGGATGAACTTCTGGCCACCGAATCCTGGCTCGACAGACATGATCAGCACGGTGTCGAACTCGCGCAGGATCTCGAGGTACGGCTCGATAGGCGTGCCGGGTTTGACGGAAAGTCCGGCCTTGGCCCCCGCGGCGCGAATGTCGCGCGCCACGCCGACGGGGTTGTCGGTCGCCTCGGCGTGAAACGTCACGTTGTAGGCACCCGCCTCCGCGTACGGCGGCGCCCAACGCTCGGGGTTCTCGATCATCAGGTGGCAGTCCATCGGGATGTCGGTTCGCTTGAGCAGGGCTTCGACGACCGGCAACCCGATGGTCAGGTTCGGCACGAAGTGGTTGTCCATCACGTCGACGTGCAGCCAGTCCGCACCGGCCACTGCGGCGGCCTCGTCGCCCAGCTCGGCGAAGTCGGCGGCCAGAATCGACGGCGCGATCAGCGGCTTCGGCATGGCCTCACCCTACTTTGAGCGCCGCGGCGAACATCGCATCGGTGCCATGCCGGTGCGGCCACAACTGCACGTGGGGACCGTCACCGAGGCCGTCGACCGGATCGAACAGCGGCCGGGTGTCCAGCGCCGTCACAGGGTGGCGACGCAGCGCGTCGGCGACGACGCCCACGGTCTCGGCGAGATGCGGCGAGCAGGTGGCATACAACACCACACCGCCCGGCCGGGTAAGCCGGATCGCCGAGGCCAACAGCTCGCGTTGCAGTTTGGCCAGCTGCGGGACATCGCCGGGCATCCGACGCCAGCGCGCCTCGGGCCTGCGCCGCAGCGCCCCCAGCCCGGTGCAGGGTGCATCGACCAGCACCCGATCGAAGCCGGGATCCAGCCCCGGATCCCGGCCGTCGACGCGAAGCACATCGACCGGCAGCCCCTTGGTGTTCTGCTCGACGAGTTCGGCGCGGCGTTCGGCCGGTTCGATCGCGGTCACCCGGCCGCCGTCGGCAAGCGCCGCCAGCAGCGCCGTCTTGCCGCCGGGCCCGGAACACAAGTCCAGCCAGCGTCCGGTGTCCGGGCCGTCCAGCTCGGCACGTGTCAGGGCGAGGGCCACCAGTTGGCTGCCCTCGTCCTGAACGAGCGCGGCGCCGTCTCGGATCGCGGCGAGCCGGCCTGGATCGCCGCCCGGTAGGTACACCGCATACGGCGAGTAGCGGCCGACGGTGCCGTCGACCTGCTCGGCCAGCTGTGCGGCGGTCAGCACACCGGGGCGTGCGGCCAGATGGGCGACAGGCCGTTCGTCATCGCTGCTCAACAGTGTGTTCAGCTGTCCGGCGTCGGCGCCGAGCGCGTCGGCGAAGGCCTGCGCGATCCAGCGGGGATGCGCGTGCACGAATGCCGCATGACCGATGGGATCGGTGGTGGCTTCGGGGGCCAGCTCGCTCACCCAGCTCGCCTCGTCGCGGCCCGCGATCGTGCGCAGCACACCGTTGACGAAACCTGCTCGTGCTGAATCGAATTCGATACCAGCCTGTTCGACCGCGGTCGACACCGCCGCGTGCGGTTCGACGCGGGTTCGCATGAGCTGGTAGGTGCCTAGGCGAAGCAGATCCAGCAACACCGGATCGATATTGTCCGGGGAACGTCCCGCTGCCGCAGCGATGATCGCGTCGAGTAGGCCGCGGGTGCGACAGGTGCCGTACGTCAGTTCGGTCGCGAAGGCGGCGTCCCGCCCGGTGATTCCGCGGTCGCGCAACATCGCGGGAAGCGCAAGGTTTGCGTAGGCATCCTTCTCCGACACCGCGCGAAGAACGTCGAATGCGGCGCGACGGGCCGGGTCGAGCGGCTTACGGCGCGTAGGACGCTTGTTGTTTCGAGGCCTGGTCATTGTGCCCGCGCGTTTTCGTCGAGACGTGCGCCGCGGGCCCAGTCCACGGCATTCATCGGCTTCTTTCCCGGGGCTTGGATGACACCGAGCGCGACGGGCTGCGAACCGGTGCCGATGTGCACGCCCTTACGTTCAACTCGGATTGTCCCGGGTGGCAGCGTGTCCGCGGACTGCTCGATGCTGACGGGCCCGACCTTCACTCGCAGATCCCCGATCATGGTCCACGCGCCGGGGTTTGGCGTGACCGCCCGGATACGGCGCTCGACGACGTGCGCGGGCAGGTCCCATCGCACCCGGGCCTCCTCGACGGTGATCTTGGGCGCGATGGTGATGCCGTCGGACGGTTGCGGCACCGCCGTCAGCGATCCGTCGGCGAGGCCGTCCAGGGTTGTGGTCAACAGCGCCGCACCCGAGATCGACAGCCGCTCAAGCAATTCCCCCGCAGTATCGGTGGGCCGGATAGTTTCGGTGACCACGCCGTACACCGGTCCCGAGTCGAGCGCGGGTTCGATCTGAAAGGTGGTGGCGCCCGTCACGGTGTCGCCGGCGGCGATGGCTGCTTGCACGGGGGCCGCACCGCGCCAGGCCGGCAGCAGCGAGAAATGCAGGTTGATCCACCCATGCTTGGGCACAGCGAGCAGTCCCTCGCGCAGCAGGGCGCCGTATGCGACCACCGCGCAGCACTCGGGTGCCAGCGCGGCCAGCTCTTCGATGAACTCCTCGGAGTTGGGCTTGGTCGGCCGCAGCACGGGGATGTCGTGGTCCATGGCGAATCGTGCCACCGGCGACGGCGACGGAGTGCCCCGCCTACCGACGGCGGCGTCGGGGCGGGTCAGCACGGCGACTACATCGTGACGTGGTGATTCGACGAGCCGCGCCAGCGAGGGCAGGGCGGGCTCGGGGGTGCCTGCGAAGACAAGACGCACCGCGCCAGTCTAGAAGCGCCCCACCCGGAAAAATTCAGCGAGGCGTTTGGTAGTACTCCTGCTCACTCACACCGGTCAGCGGTGCGACGAACATCCAGGGGATGGTGGTGATCAACCCGTTCAGGGTGGCCACCGAATCGTTGTAGTACTGACGCGCGAAGGCCAGCTTGTTCTCGGTGTCGGCCAGGTTGTCCTGCAGGTTCAGGAAGTTGTTCGACGAGTTGAGCTGCGGATAGCTCTGGCCGAGCGCCAGCAGCGGCGCCAACGCGGAATCCAGATCCTTCTCGGCGGCGCTGCGCTGGGCTACCGACGTGCCGCTTGTCGCCGACGTCAGCGCGGCGCGTGCGTTCGTGACGTGGTCGAGAATGCCCTTTTCGTGGACGGCGAACGTCTGCACCGTGTGCACCAGGCTCGGGATCAGCGACGCCCGCCGGGTCAGCTCGACGTCGATGCCGGACAGTGCTTCGGCGACCCGTACGTGCGCCGAGCGGATCCTGTTGTAGCCCAACACGAAGATGATCAGTGCCGAAAGCGCCAGCACCAGCACGATGACGAGCAACAACCTCACCATGATCCGCCTCCTCCTCCACCGCCGCCGCCACCGCCACCGCCGGAGCTGAAGCTGCTGCTACTGCTGCCCCCGCTGGAGGACGACGACTGCGACGCAGTGTATGCACCGATCGATGACGACAACGCGGACTCGAAGCTGTCGAAGTCCGGGCCACCGGAGCCCCCGACAAAGCCCGAGCTCCTCGCCGACGACGAGTGATACCAATCGGGTTGCGGTGCAACGGTACCCGTCGTCGTCTCGTATTTCTTCGCCCACAACGCCGCGGCGCCGGCGGCCACCGCGAACGGAACGTAGGCCATGTAGAGGTCCTTGCGCGCCCCGAAGTCGAACCGCGCCTCGGACGAGTCGGTGGTCAGCATGCGGTGGAATCCGCCTGCACGCGACCATAGTTCGCGGCCGGCCTCGGTGCGCCTGGTACCCACACCGTCCTTCCAGGACGCCGAGGAGAACAGGAAGAATGCCGCGAACGGCAGCGCCCACATCGTGGTCGGGAAGCCCCAGCGGAAGAAGCCGAACAGCATCAGGATGAAGGCGATCGCGTTGGCGGTGCGCACCCACATTTCCTTCTTGCGCTTGACCATCAGCCCGTTGTCGAAGGCCCACTTCCGGACCTCCTCGGCCATATCCGTCTTGGCCTTGCTGAGCTTCTTTCCCGCTTTGGCAGTCTGCTTGGCCTCGAACTCCCGGCCGGGGCCCTGCACGTTGAGCGCCTTTGCGACCGCGACGCTGACCGGATCGATGTTCGCCCACGCGTCCCAGTCCGCAGCCCTGCTGCGGATGTTCCACTGTTTGTCGTTGACCTGCCGCATGTCAATCAGGCCGCGGTCGGCGAGATAGAACAGCGTGGCGGTCAGGCCGCTCTTGGGCACGCTCTCGGTGCGGATGTATTCGGTTTGCACCGGACCCAGTCCGGGCGGCGGCCCATATTGCAGCGGGAAACCGGGTGAGGGTTCAACGGTGGTGCGGTAGTACAGGATTGCGCCGAGCGCGCCGGCGACGGTGAGCGCGAGCACCCACAGCACGCCGCCCATGGACTGGCCGAGGACGCGATCCCAGGCAAAGGACCACGGCACCTCGTTGCGCGGCGGGGTCGGCACGTCCACGCCGGCGCGCAGCGTCACCGGGGTCCGCGGCGCCAGGTTCGACGCCGACAACTCGACCCGCTTCCCGCTGACGGTCAGATCGTCGCAGGCCCGGCCGATGCCGAAGCCGACAGAGCACTGGGCGCGTCCGACGTCGCCGGGCAGAGTCACCGAAATCTGGGCACGATCGATCTCGTTGTTCCACGCCTGCGCGATGACATTCCAGAAGAACACAGAGGGCGATCTCGAGTCGTTGCCGGTGGAGTCGGCGAACTTCTTGTCGGCGCCGGTTGTGCCCGGATCAAGGACACCGTCGATGTTGTAGCGGATCTCGAAGACATGCGTGCCGTAGCTGAGGTATTCGTCCGGATCGCCGATCTTCGCCACGCGGAATCGCTCGCCGCCTTCCCAGAGCATCTGGTAGGGCGCCGGTTCGCCGTCGAGCAGGATCGACGTGATCTCCGGGATCTGCCGCACCCCCGGATCGTTCTGATTGTCGACCGCCCAGTACTTGAAAAGCCCGTGCCGACCGCCCGGGAATTCGGCAGTGATCGTCTCCACCGCATCGAGGCGCCCGCCGGCACTGACGATGAGATCCACGTCGTAGTTGCTGAAGACCACGGGGTCGTCGGCGTCAGAAGCCTCCGCCGATGGGCGGAACACGACCGGCCACAGCACACCAACGGCGATGAGCGCCAACGGAATAAGCATCAGAAAGAAGCGACGCACGCCAACCTCCTGTCCACCACACGCCGGGCTGCCCGCATTACCCTATGTGCAAGGGGTCGATTTGCACACGCACCGGCTCGTTCTCGCGCCGCGCACTGAGCACACCGGCGGCGCGCCGCAGCGCCGCCGCGAGCGGCAGTCCGGCGTCGCGCGGCACTCGCACCAGCATCCGATTGACCGGCTTCTCCGGCGGCGTGCCGGGCGGTCGACGTGCGCCGGGTGGCAGGTCGACGGGCCCGAGCAGGTCGGCGTCGTCGGGCAGTTCCGCGGTGTCGATCATCGCGCGCACAGCGTCGGGCGCTCCGTCGATCGCGGCCATGTGCACCGCGGGGGGCAACCCGACCTCCGCGCGGGCGTCGAGCTCGGATTCGGCGTGGCCGACAGGATCCCACCGGATCAGCGCCTGCACAGTGGGGATGGCGGATTCGGCGACCACCGCCACGACGCCGCCGTCGGCACGGCTGCGGACGAGAGCGGCGGCGGCCATCCAGCGGCGCAACGCGTCCTCGGAAGCCCGCAGATCCTGCCGTCCGAGCAACGCCCACGTGTCGAGGAGCAGGGCGGCGCCGTAACGACCTGCAGCGAGCGGTTCCGCGCCGGGTGTCGACACGACCAGGGCCGGCTCCGCGGGCACCGCGGCGACCATCGCGTCGCCACCCGACGTCACGACGGTGACACCGGGAAATGCGCGGCCCAATTCCTCGGCTGTCCGACGGGCACCGACCACGACGGCCCGCACCGCGTCGGATCCGCAGCGCGTGCAGCGCAGTGCGGGTTCCTCTCGGCCGCACCACCGGCACATCGCGCCCGCGGCGTCGCGTGCGGGCAGCGACAGCGGGCCCGTGCAGTGCCGGCAGCGGGCGATCGTGCGGCAGCGACTGCACGCCAGCGCGGGCACATAGCCGCGGCGGGGCACCTGGACGAGTACGGGCAGCCCGGACGTCAGCGCCGTACGCGCGGCCTGCAGCGCCATCGAAGGCAGCCGCGCCGTCCGTGCCGCCGGATCGCGTTCCTGGGCGAAACCGCTGTCCTCGATCGCTATCACGCGCGGAGACCGTGCCCGCACCTCCTGTCGGGTGGCCACCAGATCGTGCGCCCAGCCGGTGCGGACCAGCGCCTGCGCCTCGGCGGTACGCGCGTAACCCCCGATGAGCGACGCGCAGCGCAGCTGGTGAGCCCGCAGCATCGCTACTTCTCTGGCGTGCGGGTAGGGCGCTCGCGGCTCGGCGAGTGTGTCGTCGCCGTCGTCCCACACCATCACCAGTCCCAGATTCGCCACCGGCGCGAAAACCGCGCTGCGGGTACCGATGACGATGCGTGCCCCGCCCCGCAACACCGACAGCCATCGCCGATAGCGTTGTGCGGGGCCAAGACCCGCGGACAGCGCCACCACATGGGTCTCGTCGATCAGGGCGATGGCCGCGGCGTGCATCGCGTCGACGTCACGCTGGTCGGGCAGGACGATCAGGGCGGCGCGGCCGGTGTTCGCGGTCGCCGCGGCCAGCTCGGCAAGACGTTCGGGCCAACCTTCCCCGGGCAGCGCCTGCCACACCGCGCGTGCGGCGCGGCCGTCGTACAGAGCGGCGACGAACTGCTGGCCGCCGCGGTACGCGGCCCACGCTGTGGTGTCCACGGGTTCGACGGTCAACGGTTTCTGCTGCGGTGGAGGCTGCTTTTCGACGTTGGCGTGTCGCGGTGGGACGGCGAGCCGCAATACGTCGGCCCGGGTGCCCCCATACCGGGCGGCGACGGCGTCGGCGAGCCTGCGCACGTCTGGGGTCAGCACCGGCTCGGCGGAGACAACCCGATCCAGCCAGCCGAGCTTCCCGACATGGTCCGTCTCCGAACGCCTTTCGAGCACGAATGCGTCGACCAGTCGGCCGTGGAACCGCACCCGCACACGCACCCCGGGTTGCGCGTCGTCGGACTGTTCAGCAGCGACCAGATAGTCGAATTCGCGGTCGAGATGCGGCACCGACAGCATCGGGAGCACGCGCGCGATGGGCTCGTGCTCGGCCTGCTGTCGCGTACTCGTCACCTATGCAGATGTAGCAGATGACGCCGACGGATCTGACGCACGACCGAAGAAGAAGCCCGCGGTGATGAGCAGCAGCGACGTCGCGTACGCCCACCAGATCGGTACGGCAAGCATCTCTGTGTCTGTCGGCGTCAATACGAACTTCGAAATGCCGATCATGCCGTCGGACACCGCGAAGCACACCGCGCCGAGCGCGGTCCACGGCGTCGGCAGCCGGGCCATCAGCGCGGTACACACCATGGCGCCGAGCACCGCGATGTAAAGCGTCACCGGTACGGCCATCCCCTCGGCGATCAGCCGTGGCCAGAACCACACCAACAGGGCGATGCAGGCGCACACCGTGATCGCCGCAGCCGCCAGCCGGGGCCTCGACCGCGCCGCCAGCGGGAGCAGCGTGGCCAGGAAGCACAGGTGCGCGACGAGGAATGCGCCGAGGCCCAGCACGAACGACGGCTCCCACCACGGCATCGCCAAGAAAAAGTCGCCCGCCGCCGAGAACAACAGCGCCGCCAGTAACCAACGTCGTTCACGAGCGATGGGATGAGTCAGCGCGGCGGCGGCGAGCAGCACCGCCGTCGCCGCCTTGACCTCGGGTTGCAATGCGAACTGGCCGGTCAGCTCGGCGCCGACCGGCAATCGAAGCGCCGTCACGATCAAAAATGCGCCGTAACAGGCGCCGACGACCGCGGCGCTCACCCACAGAAGCCTGGTTCGTGGGTGTGCGTGCCGTGTCCCCATGTCCGCTTCTGGGGAGAAGCCGGCCGTCGACGCCATCCTGCAGAAGGTAGTGGAAGCCGTCGCGTTTCAGTTGACAACCGACGGAGGTGTTGAAGAAGCCGGTCGACAGGGACGCGGTGTGGAACGCCCACGACTCGTCGGCCGTAGAGCGCTTCGGCTTCCTCGCCACGATCGATGACCTGCATTTGGAGGTCATCGAGTCCGTCCAGAAGGCGGACGGCAAGCTGCTGAGCAACCACGTAAAGCGGGCCGCGTTGGAGCAGTATCAGCGCTTGAGTGCGGGATAGGCGCTCGGCGGCACCCCATGCCACCGTTTGAGGTATGACAGAACGTTGATGTGTCGTTGTAGCCCAACCGCTTTGACACCTCCTCGGCGACCTTCATGCTCGCCGGCCACGAAACGACCGCGAATGCGATGGCGTGGCGCTGGGAGCGATCACGGTCGGCGTACCTGCCGTTCGGCGGAGGACGACGAATCTGCGTCGGGCAGAGCTTATGACAGCGTTCATGAGCCAACGCATCACATTCGACGTGAGCCCCAGCCATGCGGTAGAACTCGAAGCAACGCTGACGCTGCGGCCAGAGAACGGATTGCACGTCATCGCCCAACGACGGGAGGCTCTATGACAGCGCCGCAGTACGACACCGTCATCGTCGGCGCCGGTTTCTCCGGCATCGGCACCGCGATCAAACTGGACAAGTCCCGGATGGGCAATTATCTGGTGATCGAAGCGGGTGACGGGCCGGGCGGCACCTGGTACTGGAACACGTATCCCGGTATCGCCGTCGACATTCCGTCGTTCTCCTACCAGTTCTCCTTCGAGAAGAGCCCGAACTGGACACGCACCTATGCGCCGGGACGGGAACTGAAGGCCTACGCCGAGCACTGCGTCGACAAATATGGCCTGCGCCGCAAGATCCGATTCAACACCAAGGTGCTCGGTGCGACCTTCGACGACGACGACCGCCTATGGCGCGTACACCTCGACACCGGCGACGCGGTGACAGCCAGGTTCCTCGTCAACGCCAGCGGCGTGCTGATCACGCCCAATATGCCCGACATCGACGGTGTCGACTCGTTCGCCGGCGTGACGATGCACACCGCACGCTGGGATCACGAGCAGGACCTCACCGGTAAGCGTGTCGCCATCATCGGGACCGGCGCGTCCGCCGTGCAGGTCATCCCCGAGATCGCGCCGATCGTGGAGCGCCTGACGGTTTTTCAGCGCACCCCGATCTGGTGCCTCCCCAAGCCTGACGTGCCGCTGTCGCCCAGGACCCGACGTCTGATGCGACTCCCCGGTGGGCCGACGGTGCAGCGTCTGCTCAGCCAGGCGTACGTCGAACTGACCTTCACCTTGCCCGCCCAGTACTTCACCCTCAACCCGATGGCCAAGAACATGTCGCAGATCGGCAAGTCGTATCTGCGCAAGCAAGTCCACGACCCGGAGGTGCGCGACAAGCTCACCCCGCGCTACGCCGTCGGCTGCAAGCGCCCGGGTTTTCACAACACGTATCTCTCGACGTTCAACCGAGACAACGTTGAACTGGTGACCGAGCCGATCGACAAGATCACCGGATCGGGCGTGGCGACCGTCGACGGTGAGACCCGCGACGTCGACGTGCTGATCCTGGCGACCGGGTTCAAGGTGATGGACATCGAAGACAACCCGACCTACCCGGTGACCGGGGCCGACGGCCGTTCCTGGAGCGAGCATTTCAGCGAGCGGCGCCTGCAATCGTATGAAGGCGTCGCCGTGCCCGGTTTTCCGAACTTTTTCACGGTGTTCGGCCCTTACGGGTACGTCGGCAACTCGTACTTCTCACTCATCGAGACCCAGACGCACCACATCGTGCGCTGTCTCAAACATGCTCGCAGTAAGCGCGCCAACCGCGTCGAGGTCAAACAAGAGGCCAACGACCGCTACTTCGCCGAAATGATGAGCAAGCGGCACCGGCAGATCTTCTGGCAGGACACGTGCAAGGCCGCCAGGAGCTACTACTTCGACAAGAACGGCGATGTGCCGCTGCGGTCGGCCAGCACACTCCAGACATATTGGCGCGCTCGCCGCTTCCCGCTCACCGATTACGAGTTCAGCGCTTAGCCGCGCGTCTGGCACGGAGATACTTCTCGATTCTCGGCTGATAGGCGCTCGGCAAACCTACGCTCGAGACATCATTCGATTACTGAGTGGGGGCCCGACATGCAGAGTTTGACGTTTGAAGGCATCCCGGTTGCCGTCAACGGGGAGGGCGTGGACTTTCGCAGCCAACCAGTAGGCGAGATGTCCATCGCGTGGGTGAAGCTCGGCGCCGGTGCGGACCTGCGGCCGGCGCTGGCGGGACTGCCCGGCGACATGTGCCAGTGTCCGCACTGGGGTTACATGCTGAGCGGGCAGCTCCGCATGCACACAAGCACCGGTGAGCAGACCTACAACGCGGGTGAGGCGTTCTACTGGGCCGCCGGGCACGCGCCGGAGGCCGTCACCGACTGCGAGTACATCGACTTCTCGCCGACCGAAGAACTACAGACGGTCCTGCGCCACGTCACCGGCGGTTAGACGGCCGCCTTCAGCTCGTCGACCTTGTTGACCTGTTCCCAGGGCAGCTCGACATCCGTACGACCGAAGTGGCCGTAGGCGGCGGTCTGCGCGTAGATCGGCCGCAGCAGATCGAGATCGCGCACGATCGCGCCGGGCCGCAGGTCGAACACCGAGGTGATCGCCTTTTCGATGCGGGCCGGGTCAACCGTTTCGCTGCCGAAGGTCTCCACGAACAGCCCGACGGGGGCCGCCTTGCCGATTGCGTAGGCGACCTGCACCTCGACCCGCTCCGCCAACCCGGCTGCGACCACGTTCTTTGCCACCCAGCGCATCGCATACGCCGCGGAGCGGTCGACCTTGGACGGATCCTTGCCGGAGAACGCGCCGCCGCCATGACGGGCCCAGCCGCCGTAGGTGTCGACGATGATCTTGCGACCGGTCAGACCCGCATCACCCATCGGACCACCGAGCACGAACTTGCCGGTCGGGTTGACCAACAGCCGGAAGTCGGACGTGTCCATCGAATCGTGGTTGAGGTCGGCCAGGACGGTGTTGACGACCTTCTCCCGGATGTCGGGCGCGAGCGTGGCGTCCAGGTCGATACCGGCGGCATGCTGCGTCGAGAGCACCACCGTGTCTAGGCGCACCGGAGTAGTGCCGTCGTATTGCACGGTGACCTGGGTCTTACCGTCGGGACGCAGGTAGTCCAGCACGCCACTCTTGCGAACCTCGGTCAGCCGGCGCGACAGCCGGTGCGCCAGCGCGATCGGCAGCGGCATCAGTTCGGGGGTGTCCCTGATGGCGTAGCCGAACATCAGGCCCTGGTCACCGGCGCCCTGGGCGTCCAGCGGGTCACCTGCGCCTTCGACGCGCGTCTCGTGAGCGGTGTCGACGCCCTGCGCGATATCGGGTGACTGCGCGCCGATTCCGATGTTGACGCCGCAGGTCTCGCCGTCGAAACCCTTCTCCGAGGAGTCGTAGCCGATGTCGAGGATGCGAGCCCGCACCGTGTTGGTGATGTCCGCGAACGCTTCCTTGGCCGTCGTCGTGACCTCGCCGACGACGTGTACCTGGCCGGTGGTGACCAACGTCTCGACCGCGACGCGTGATTTGGGATCGTCCGCGAGCAACGCGTCGAGCACCGAGTCGCTGATGGCGTCACAGATCTTGTCGGGGTGGCCCTCGGTCACCGACTCACTGGTAAACAGCCGAGCTTCACTCACGGTGTGATCCTTCCACCCAAGTCACCTTGAGATAGTTAGTTAGTCAAATTATATGCTTGCTCGTTTTGCACCCAAGCGTGTGCAAAGGTTCCGCACAACCCTTTCACGGCCCCGGAGTCGTGATTCGCGTTACCCGCTACCGTCCTGCAGCACCGCCACGATCGCGTCCACGATACGGCTGGCCATCAGAGTTTTCGAACCGTGCTCCAATGCGGACTCCGTGCCGTCGGCCGCCAGCAGCCACCCGTCGTTGTTGTCCACTTCGAACGCCCGATTCTCGCCGACGGCGTTGACCACCAGCAGATCGCATCCCTTGCGCCGCAATTTGGTTCGGGCGTGGAACAGCACATCGCCGTTCGCGTCGCCGGTCTCGGCGGCGAACCCGACGATGGCGCGCATGTTGGGCAGCTGGCCGTCGGTCCGTGCCCGGACGGCGCCCGCGAGCACGTCGTCGGTGCGGGTGAGCTCGATGACCGGTGCCGCCGCATCGGGGTCGGCGGACTTCTTGATCTTGTTGGTTTCCACCTGAGACGGACGGAAATCGGCGACCGCGGCGGCCATCACCAACACATGCGCATCGGGTGCGTGCTTCGAGACGGCGTCCCTGAGCTGCGCAGCCGAGCCGATGTGGACCACGTCCACCCCCGCCGGGTCGATCAGGCCCGCGGTATTGCCTGCGATGAGCGTGACGTCGGCCCCGCGCTGTGCCATCACCCGCGCCATTGCATAGCCCTGCTTGCCCGAACTCCGGTTGCCGATGAATCGCACCGGATCGATCGGTTCGCGCGTGCCGCCGGCGGTGACAAGGACCTTGACGCCAGCCATGTCATACGGCAGGGCGTCTCCGCGCTCGAGTAGCAGGTGGGCGAGGGTGGAGATCTCCTCGGCCTCCGGCAGTCGGCCCGCGCCGCTGTCGGCGCCGGTGAGCCGCCCGGATGCCGGCTCCAACACCACCGCGCCCCTTCGCCGCAGCGTGGCTACGTTGTCCACGGTGGCCGGGTGCAACCACATCTCGGTGTGCATCGCGGGAGCGAAGAGCACGGGACATCGCGCGGTGAGCAATGTGGCGGTCAGCAGGTCGTCGGCACGGCCGGCGACAGCTCGCGCCAAGAGATCGGCCGTCGCCGGGGCGACCACGACGAGGTCGGCCTCCTGCCCGATCCGGACGTGGGGCACCTCGTGCACGTCATCCCAGACGCCGGTGTGAACAGGGTTACCGGAGAGCGCTTCGAACGTCGCCGCACCGATGAAGCGTAGGGCGGACTCGGTGGGAACGACGCGAACGGCGTGGCCCGCCTCGGTCAGCTGCCGTACGACGGTGGCCGCCTTGTAGGCGGCGATGCCACCGGCGACGCCGACGATGATCCGCTTGCGTTCGGTCACTTCAACCCTTCGCCCAAGGACTCATCGCCGGGCTCCTCCGCTACTCGCCTTCGGTGTGCTCGAGTAGGTCGCCGTGAATCTCGCGCATCGCGATCGACAGCGGCTTCTCCTGCAGACCGGGCTCGACCAGCGGTCCCACGTATTCGAGGATGCCGTCGCCGAGCTGGTTGTAGTAGTCGTTGATCTGGCGCGCGCGCTTGGCGGCGTAGATCACCAGCGCATACTTGCTGGACGCGCGGTCGAGCAGCTCGTCGATGGGCGGATTGGTGATACCCAGCGGGGTGTCATAGGCGCCGGCGCCGGGTGCGATGTCGTCGACAGCGGTCAACTGGGCGTCGGCGTGGGGGGTGGTCACGTAGAGGATCTCCAGACGGTTATGCGTGAAATTCGGGTGGCTCACCGCGGGCCACCAGCAAGGATACCAATTCAGAGCAGGCAGACTCCAATTCGCTGTTCACGACGACGACATCGAAGTCATTCTGAGCTGCCAGTTCGTCGCGTGCGGTGGCCAGTCGGCGGGCCATCACTTCGGCGCTTTCGGTGCCGCGCCCGATCAGCCGGCTCTCCAGGGCCTCCCAGCTGGGCGGCGCGAGGAAGACCGTGAGGACTTCCGGCATGGACTTCTTCACGGCTCGAGCGCCCGCCAGATCCACTTCGATCAGAACGGGACGGCCGGCCTCGATGGCCTCGCAGACGGGCGCCGCCGGGGTGCCCGACCGATGCAGACCGCCGTGGATCTCAGCCCATTCCAGCAGGGCCCCGCTGTCGATCAGCTCCTGGAACCGCTCTGCTGTGACGAACGAATAGTCGATGCCGTCGACTTCGCCCGGCCGCGGGGCCCGAGTGGTGACGGAAACACTGAAGTGCAAGTCGGGAACGCGGTCACGCAGACAGCGGACAACAGACGATTTCCCGACGGCAGAGGGGCCGGACAACACGATTGCCCGCCCGGCCCCCCGGCCGGCGCTCAACTTATGCGCCCGGAATTACTGGTCGAACTTTTCCAGCAGCGCCTTACGCTGGCGATCTCCCAGGCCACGCAGGCGGCGGGTCGGGGCGATCTCGAGTTCGGTCATGATTTCCTGCGCCTTGACCTTGCCCACCTTGGGCAACGCCTCCAGAAGGGCAGAAACCTTCATCTTGCCCAAGACCTCATCGGTCTCGGCATCCTTCAGCACCTGCTTGAGGTTGGTGCCGCCGCGCTTGAGCCGGTCTTTGAGCTCGGCACGTATGCGTCGTGCGGCAGCAGCCTTCTCCAACGCTGCCGCGCGCTGCTCGTCGGTCAACTGGGGAAGGGCCACGGGGTTCCTCCGTCTCTCACACCATCATTGTTTCTTTATCGGCCGCTATGAAAATTCCACAACAGCCAGCGACGACGACCGTACCCACGCAACCTGACGAAAGCGAACCCCACCCCCTGGTTCTGACGCCAAAAGCCCAGCGTGTAAGGCAGGGCCGCCGTGAGAGCCGATGCGCCCAAAACGGCGCGAAAGCGTCGATTTGAGCCGTAGAGGGGCCGGATTCGCCTGCGTATCAAGGCCTTTCAGTCCGCTTGGAGGGGCTTACCGACCTACTCAGCCTGTGGCCTGGACCACACCTCGTCAGCGGTTCACGGTCGGTCAAGAAAATTTTGCCTGGTCACCGCATGTCGGGCGTGTCGCAGCCGCCTTACGGGCCGGTTCGGGCGGCTACGCGAGCGTCAATATTTGGATTGAATGCAAAACTTCGGTTTGGGGACGTGGCGGACGGTGCCTATGAGGCTGATGTTGCTTGTGTCGTCACTGTTGTTCGCTGTTTGGTGGCTCGTCCGAGGCCGGCAACGAAATAGGATTCGCCGCGAGGAGGTCGTCGTGGCCACACGCGTCTGTCGATCCATCGCCCTGGTGCTCGCTCTGCTGGCCGGGGCGGCGTTGGTGAACGTCGCGAGCCCGGCGTGGGCCTGTGGCTGTGGGGCCTACGTCCCCCACAGCCCCGGCTCGTCAGTGGCCGACGAGCGCGCGCTGATCGCCTGGGACGGCAGCACTGAGGACATCTTGATGTCGCTGTCGGTGACCGGTTCGTCGGACCGGGCCGCGTGGGTCATGCCGGTGCCGTCCGCCGCGCGTATCACCCTCGGCGATACCGAGGTATTCGAAGCACTCGGCGAGCTCACTGCACCGAGGATCGAGTACCGCGATTCGTGGTGGCCGACCATTCCCTGGCTGGTGTGGGCGGGATCGCCGCCGGACACTGCGGGCGCACCGTCGGGCGCGGTCAGCGTGCTCGACCGCCAGCGTCTCGGGCCGTTCGACGTCACCCGGTTGGCGGCAGATGATCCGTCTGCGCTAGCAAAGTGGTTGAGTGACAACGGCTTTCCTCATCCGGACGGACTTAATGACAACCTGGCACCGTATGTCGCCGACGGTTGGGAGATCGTCGCAGTTCAGCTGGTACCCGCCGACGCGGGCGGTGCACTGACGGGGCCCCTTCAGCCGCTGCGACTTTCGTTCGAGGCCGACACCGTCGTCTACCCGATGCGGCTGTCCCGGTCGGCGACGATGTCACAGCACATCGACCTGTACGTGCTGGCTCAGCATCGGATGGATCCGTCGACGCTTCCCGTGCCCGGCGACAAGCCGACTCTCGAATTCGCGGGCCGGATCGATCGCAGCGCCTCCCCCGCTTTGGCCGACTACGCCGGGGACGCAGCGTTTCTGACGAGGTGGAAGAACACGATCTGGGACCCCGCCGCGATCGAAAGTGACTACATCTTCGAGCAGGCGCCCGCCGATACGCCCTTCCAGCAGGTCGTCTATCGCACGCGCGACCGCGGCGACCTGACGTACCTGGTGTTGCTCGGCATACTCGGCGTCGGTGGCGTGGTGGCGATCGTCTTGCTGACGCGGCTCCTGCCGCGCAAGTCGGCGAAGCGTTAGCGCTTGAGCTCGACGACAAGCACCCACGCATTGGCCGTCGCCGCGACGAAACCCGTCGTCACAGCGGCGGTGACCCAGTACAAGCCGCCGCCACGCTGACACCACAGCGATACGGCCGCGACCATGAGCATCAGGTTGGGCAGCAGCAACATCAGCATCGAGGTCAGCACCTGAGTCCGGTGCGGGCCTGCCCGCTGGTGCCGCATCGCCACCACCACCATGGCGGCCGTCGCGACGCCGAGCACCGCCATTTCGATCGACAGCGCGTGCCTGCTCTGTCCGGGAGTCGCGACGAAGATCGCGGTCAGAAGAATCGCCACCGTCAGGCCCAGCGTCGCCGCGGCACGCGACGGCACGCCCGGATACTCGAGAACCTCCGACAGATTCAGCGACAACCCGACGAACAGCAGCCCCGCCAGTGCAGCCGCCCCGCCGGCGACAGAGTTGGCGAAATCGGTCCACGCCGCCAGGTCGTACGCGCTCATGCCAGGTAGGCCACCGCGTCGCGGAATTTCTCGGCAGCCGACCGCAGTTCGGCGACACCGGGTCCGGCACGCAGTATTTCCCGCGACACCGCCGGAAGCAGTTGACCGGCACGTGCCCCGCCGAGTCCGCCCAGCGCGTCCGGTCGTCCGCCCTGCGCCCCGACACCCGGCACCAGCACCGGACCGCCCAATGCGCTGACATCGGGCGGTTCGGCGAGCGTCGCGCCGACGACGACGCCGACAGAACCGGGTCCCGGCAAGCATTCGCGGTTGACCGCGGCCGCGGCGGCCACAATCGACTGCGCGACGGTTCGACCACCGGTCTCGGCGCGCTGCACGGTCGCGCCCTCGGGGTTGGATGTCGCGGCGAGGACGAAGACACCGCGACCGTTGGTCTGTGCGGTGTCGAGCAGCGGCTGCAACGATCCGAAGCCCAGATACGGCGACGCGGTCACGGCGTCGGCGGCCAGCGGCGAATCACCCGCCCACGCATTGGCGTAGGCGGCCATCGTCGAGCCGATGTCCCCTCGTTTGGCGTCCGCCAGCACCAGCACACCGGCGTCGCGTAGCGCGGCAATGGTGTGTTCCAGCACCGTGAATCCCGCGGCGCCGTACGCCTCGAAGAATGCCACCTGCGGTTTGACGATCGCGAAGCCGGCGAACGCCTCCACACAGATATCGCAGAACCGTGACAACCCGTCGGTGTCGGCCCTCAACCCCCAGGCGCTCAGCAGCTCGGGATGCGGATCGATACCGGGACACAACGGCCCTCTGGCAGCGATCGCCTCGGCCAGCCGGGCCCCGAAAGCCGTCACGTCCCCAGCACGCTGTGCAGCTCCTGCAGCGACATCACGCCGATGTCCCCGCGGATGCCGGCCTCGATGCCCTGTACCGCAGCCGAGGCGCCCTGCACGGTGGTCACGCACGGGATGTTCATCGACACTGCGGCCGAGCGGATCTCGTAGCCGTCGATGCGCGGACCCGAGTTTCCGTACGGGGTGTTGATCACCATGTCCACTTCGCCCGAGCGGATCAGGTCGACCGCCGACGAGGCGGGTCGGCCCTCCCCCGGCTGCTCGAAGTGCTTGCGTACTTCGTCGCACGGAATGCCGTTGCGGCGCAGCATCTCCGCGGTGCCCGCGGTGGCCAGCACCCGGAATCCCAGATCGGCGAGCCGCTTCACCGGGAACACCAGCGAGCGCTTGTCCCGGTTGGCGACGGAGACGAAAACGGTGCCCTCGGCTGGCAACGACCCGTAGGCCGCGGTCTGGCTCTTGGCGAAGGCGCTACCGAAGTCGTGGTCGATACCCATCACTTCGCCCGTGGACTTCATCTCGGGGCCGAGCAGCGAATCGATCTGCGAACCGTCGGCCTTCCGGAAGCGATGGAAGGGCAGCACCGCCTCTTTGACCGCCACCGGTGCGTTACGTGCGGTCGTCGCACCGTCGCCGGTGGGCGCAAGCACACCTTCTTCGCGCAGCTGGGCGATGCTGGCGCCCAACATGATTCGTGCACAGGCCTTCGCCAGTGGAATCGCCGTCGCCTTGGACACGAATGGCACCGTTCTGCTGGCGCGCGGATTCGCCTCGAGCACGTATAGCACGTCGTCCTTGAGCGCGTACTGCACGTTGAGCAGGCCGACGACGCCGATGCCGTGCGCGATCGCCTCGGTCGCACGCCGCACGGACTCGACGTCACTGCGGCCCAGGGTCACCGGCGGCAGCGCACAGGCCGAGTCGCCGGAGTGGATGCCGGCCTCCTCGATGTGCTCCATGACGCCGCCGATGTACACCTCAGTTCCGTCGCACAGCGCGTCGACGTCGATTTCGATGGCGTCCTCGAGAAATCGGTCCACCAGCACCGGATGTTCCGGTGAAAGTTCGGTGGCCCTGGTGATGTAGCCCTCGAGGGTCTCCTCGTCGTAGACGATCTCCATGCCCCGGCCGCCCAGGACGTAGGACGGCCGAACCAGCACCGGATAACCGATGTCGGCGGCGATGCGGCGGGCCTGCTCGAAGCTGGTCGCGGTGCCGAACCGGGGCGCAGGCAGTCCGGCGGTGTTGAGCACCTCCCCGAACGCACCACGGTCTTCGGCCAGGTCGATCGCCTTGGGGCTGGTGCCGACGATCGGCACACCAGCCTTCTCCAGACGTTCCGCGAGGCCGAGCGGCGTCTGGCCGCCGAGTTGCACGATGGCGCCTACGACACCGGGGCCTCCTGCGCCGGAGGCGGATTCGGCGTGGTAGACCTCGAGCACGTCCTCGAATGTCAGCGGTTCGAAGTACAGGCGGTCAGCGGTGTCGTAGTCGGTGGAGACCGTTTCCGGATTGCAGTTGACCATGACGGTCTCGAATCCGGCCTGGCTCAGCGTGGTGGCGGCATGGACGCAGCTGTAGTCGAACTCGATGCCCTGCCCGATGCGGTTGGGCCCGGAGCCCAGGATCAGCACCTTGGGCTTATCGGTCTGGGGGGCGACCTCACTCTCGGCTGCGGGGTCGAGTTCGTAGCTGCTGTAGTGGTAGGGGGTCTTGGCTTCGAACTCTGCCGCACAGGTGTCGACCGTCTTGTACACGGGATGAATGCCCAGCCGGGTGCGCAGGGACCGCACACCGATTTCGCCGGCCAATTCCGGTCGCAGGGCTGCGATTTGACGATCCGAAAGGCCGTGGTACTTGGCGCGCCGCAGAAGGTGCTCGTCGAGCACCGGGGCGTCGACCAGCTCGGCGCGCAGCGTGACGAGCCCGGCGATCTGTTCGACGAACCACGGATCGACACCGGAGGCCTCGGCCACTCGCTCGACGGTGGCTCCCTTGCGCAGCGCCAGTTCGAGGTCGTACAGCCTCCCGTCGGTAGGCGTCCTCAGGCCCGTGAGCAGGTCATCGACGGAAACGTCGGGGTCGGGCTTCGTCCAGAACCCGGCGCGACTGGTTTCCAACGACCGCATCACCTTGCCAAGCGCTTCGATGAAGTTGCGGCCCAACGACATCGCCTCACCGACGGATTTCATGGTCGTGGTGAGTGTGGGGTCTGCGCCGGGAAACTTCTCGAAGGCGAAGCGGGGCGCCTTGACGACGACATAGTCCAGGGTCGGCTCGAAGCACGCCGGCGTTTCCTTGGTGATGTCGTTGACGATCTCGTCGAGGGTGTAGCCGATCGCCAGTTTCGCGGCGATCTTCGCGATCGGGAAGCCCGTCGCCTTCGACGCCAGCGCACTGGAACGCGAGACGCGGGGGTTCATCTCGATGACGATCAGGCGCCCGTCGGCTGGGTTGACGGCGAACTGGATGTTGCACCCGCCGGTGTCGACACCGACCTCGCGCAGGATGTCGATGCCGAGACTGCGCATCTTCTGGTACTCGCGATCGGTCAGCGTCATCGCCGGCGCCACGGTGACCGAATCGCCGGTGTGCACGCCCATCGGGTCGAAGTTCTCGATCGAACAGACGACCACCACGTTGTCGTGGCCGTCGCGCATCAGCTCGAGCTCGAATTCCTTCCAGCCGAAGATCGATTCCTCGATCAGGACGTTGGCGCTCGGCGATGCCGCCAGCCCTTCGCCGGCCATCCGGTCCACATCCTCTGCGGAGTAGGCCATGCCCGAACCGAGCCCGCCCATCGTGAACGAGGGCCGCACCACCACCGGCAATCCGAGCTCGGCGACCGTCTCGCGGACCTCGTCCATCGTGAAACACACACGGGAGCGGGCAGATTCGCCGCCGACCTTGCTGACGATGTCCTTGAACTTTTGTCGGTCCTCGCCCCGCTGGATCGCCTCGAAATCCGCGCCGATGAGCTCGACACCGTAGCGTTCGAGCGCGCCGTTCTCGTAGAGAGCGACAGCGGTGTTCAAGGCGGTCTGCCCGCCGAGGGTGGCTAGCAGTGCGTCGATCTTGTTGCCGCGCTCGGCCTGTTGGGCGATGACCCGTTCGACGAACGCCGGGGTGATCGGTTCGACATAGGTGTGGTCGGCGTACTCGGGGTCGGTCATGATGGTCGCAGGGTTGGAGTTGACCAGGCTGACCTCCAGGCCCTCGGCACGCAGGACACGACAGGCCTGCGTTCCCGAGTAGTCGAACTCACAGGCCTGGCCGATGATGATCGGTCCGGAGCCGATCACGAGCACGTGGTTCAGGTCGCGGCGCTTGGGCATCAGCGGCCCTCCGCCATCAGGTCGACGAACTGGTCGAACAAGTAGTTCGCATCGTGTGGGCCCGCAGCGGCCTCGGGGTGGTACTGCACCGAAAACGCTCTCCCATCAACCAGTTTGATGCCCTCGACGACGCCGTCGTTGGCGCAGGTGTGACTGACGATCGCGGTACCGAAGTCGGTGTCGAACGTCTCACCGGCCTCACCTTCGAGTGCGAACCCGTGGTTCTGCGCGGTCACCGCGACGCGGCCGGTGGCGTGGTCCATGACGGGCACGTTGATGCCGCGGTGACCGAAGACCATCTTGTATGTCGAGCGTCCCAGCGCGCGGCCGAGGATTTGATTGCCGAAGCAGATGCCGAAAAGTGGTATCCCCGCGCCGAGGACTTCCCGAGTCACACCGACGATGTGGTCGGCGGTGGCCGGATCGCCGGGCCCGTTGGAGAGGAACACTCCGTCGGGTTTGAGGTCGGCGATCTGATCGTACGTGACCGTCGACGGCAGGACGTGGCTGCGGATGCCGCGGCTGGCGAAGTTGCGCGGCGTGTTGGTCTTGATGCCCAGGTCGATCGCCGCGACCGTGAAGCGTTGGGCAACATCGGGTTCGACGATGTAGGTGGTGTCGGTGCTGACCTCGCCGGCGAGGTTGGCGCCCAGCATCGACGGCTGATCGCGGACACGCCCGAGCAGTTCGTCGACTCCCCCACCTGCACTGGCGAGCGCATCTCCGGAGAACACTCCGGCCTTCATCGAGCCGAGGCTGCGCAGGTGCCGTACCACGGCGCGGGTGTCGATGCCCGCGATCCCGACGATGCCCTGACGGACGAGCTCATCGTCGAGAGTGCCTGTCGCGCGCCAGTTCGAGGCCCGCGGAGACGGATCGCGTACGGCGTAGCCGGCCACCCAGATCTTGTCGCCGCGGCTCTCGGCGTCCTCCTGGTTCCAGCCGGTGTTGCCGATCTGCGGGGCGGTGGCGATCACGATCTGCCCGTGATAGCTCGGGTCGGTCAACGTTTCCTGGTATCCGGACATACCGGTGGAGAACACCGCCTCACCGAGCGTCTGGCCGATGGCTCCGAACGCGGTGCCGGTGAAGATGCGCCCGTCCTCGAGCACCAGCACCGCCCTGCTCGTGCTCATGCGGTCTCCAGCCACGGCTCGTATGCCGCACGGTTGTCGGCGCGGAACCCGGTGTCGATCTCGGTGCCCGATGGCAACCGCCACCGGATTGCGAGAATGCCCTCGTGGGGCTGCGCCTTCCCCCGGGTCCCTCCGCTCCTGCCCCCAGGGATGACCCTACCGGCGACGCCCCGTTCGGTGCGGATCGCGGTGATCGACTCTTCGGGTATCCAGATCGGTCCTGCGCCGCTGCGCTGCAACATGATCCCTTCGGGGTAGCGGGTCAGCACCGCCTTGTGGCGGAATGCGAGATCTCCGACGGCGACGCGGTCATTCCAGTGCGGGACGAGCGTGCTGCCGACGTACAGGCCTTTGGTGGCAGAAACAATCGCCGACCCCACCGTGTCGGGCAGTGGCGGCAGCGTGCCGATCAGTTCGGCCTGCCGCTCGGCGCGGCGACGCCAGCCACGCAGCATCGCCTGGATGATGATGGCGATCAGCACGGCCAGCACCGCGGCCATGATCAGCGACCCGACAAGGGTTCCGGTGTTCATGCGCGATCCACCTGCGCTACTCGCTGGCCGTTCATGCCGGACTCTTTCCGTCGCGCGCGGTGACCTTGCCCCGCAACAACGTCAGCGTCACCGTCGCAGGCAATTCCATCGATTCGTACGGCGTGTTGTCGGAGCGGCTCGCCAGCTCTGACCCCTCCACCGTCCACGTAGCGTCGGGATCGACGACGGTCAGGTTGGCGGGCTCGCCTATCTCCAGCGGCCGGCCCTGATCCGGCAATCCGACGATGCGGGCGGGGTTCTCGCTCATCACCCGGGCTACGTCGCGCCAGGTGAGCAGGCCGGGACGCACCATGGTCTCGACGACCACCGACAGCGCGGTCTGCAGGCCGAGCATGCCCGGGCGCGCGTGGGCGAACTCGCACATCTTCTCGTGCTCGGCATGCGGCGCGTGGTCGGTGGCGACGCAGTCGATCACCCCGTCAGCGAGCGCCTGACGTAAGGCCTCGGCGTCCGACGCTTCGCGCAGCGGTGGGTTCACCCGGTTGCGGCCGTCGTAGGAAGCCAGGCGCGTGTCGTCGAGCAGAAGGTGGTGCGGCGTCACCTCGGCGGTGATCGAAATACCTTGCTCCTTGGCCCATCTGACGATCTCCACGGTGCCCGCCGTGGAGGCGTGGCAGATGTGCACCCGCGCGCCGGCATCGCGGGCCAGCAGCGCGTCGCGGGCGACGATGGATTCCTCGGCCGCACGCGGCCAGCCCGCCAGACCCAGCAGTGCGGCGTTGGGCCCCTCGTGTGCGACGGCGCCGACGGTGAGGCGGGGCTCTTCGGCGTGCTGGGCGATCAAGACACCAAGGCCCGTCGCGTATTCGAGTGCGCGGCGCATGATCAGCGGGTCGTGGACGCAGATGCCGTCGTCGGAGAACATCCGTACCTGTCCGGCACCGTCGGCCATCATGCCCATCTCGGTGAGCTGGGCACCGGCCAGACCCATCGTCACCGCACCGACGGGATGCACGTCGACCAGCCCGACCTGCTGGCCGCGGTGCCAGACGTGGTCGGTGACGACCGGGCTGTCCGCGACCGGGTTGGTGTTGGCCATGGCGAACACCGCGGTATAGCCACCCAAAGCCGCTGCAGCCGAGCCGGTTTCGATGTCCTCGGCATACTCTCGGCCGGGCTCGCGCAGATGGGTGTGCAGGTCGACGAATCCGGGAAGAAGAATCTGACCGGTGGCGTCGACGACATCGGCATCGTCGGGAACATCGAGCCCGGCAGCGATGTCGGCGATCTGGCCGTCCGAGACGAGCACGTCGACCCGGTCACTCTCGCCGTAGAGCCGCACCCCGCGGATCAGGACGCTCATACGCTGACCGCTTCCAGCTCAGCGCCCACCAGCAGGTGGAACAACACCGCCATTCGGATATGTACACCGTTGGAAACCTGCTGCAGGACAGCCGATTGCGGCGAATCAGCGACGGAGAACGCGATCTCCATACCGCGCACCATCGGGCCGGGGTGCAGGACTACCGCGTTACCCGGAAGCAGTGCCTGGCGCTTCTCCGAGAGGCCGTAGAGCACCGAGTACTCGCGCGCGGATGGGAAGAATCCGCCGGTCATCCGCTCGGCCTGCACACGCAGCATCAGCACCGCATCGGCGACGGGCAACTCGGCGTCAAGGTCGTGCGACACGGTGACCGGCCAGTCTGCGACCCCGACCGGCAGCAGCGTGGGCGGGGCGACGAGCACCACTTCTGCGCCGAGCGTGTCGAGCAGCAGCACGTTGGACCGCGCGACCCGGCTGTGCAGCACGTCGCCGACGATGACGACGCGCTTGCCTTCGATGTCGCCAAGCCGTTGGCGGATGGTCAGCGCGTCGAGCAGTGCCTGCGTCGGGTGCTCGTGAGTGCCGTCGCCGGCGTTGATCACCGACGGGCCGGACCCTTCCCCCGGTCGCTTCGCTCCTGCGCCCGGCAAGTGCTCGGTGCGTGTCCACTCGGCAAGCTGCTGGGCCGCTCCGGAGGCGGGGTGGCGGATGATCAAGGCATCGGCCCCGGCTGCACGCAGGGTGAGGGCGGTGTCACGAAGCGACTCACCTTTGGAGACAGAGGATCCCGATGCGCTGACATTGATGACGTCGGCACTCATCCACTTGCCTGCGACCTCGAATGACACCCGCGTGCGGGTGGAGTTCTCGTAGAACATCGTGATGATGGTGCGGCCGCGAAGCGTCGGCAGTTTCTTGACCTCGCGGCCGAGCAGCGCCTGGCTGAACCGGTCGGCGTTGTCGAGAATCGCCAGCGCTTCGGCCCGTGACAGGTCGCCGGCCGAGAGCAGGTGCTTCATCTTGGGGGCCCTCCCTGCGGTGCGATCCAGATCCCCTCGACGTCGTCGTCTTCGGTGAGACGGACCTTGACGTTCTCGGCCCGCGAAGTCGGCACGTTCTTGCCGACGTAGTCGGCGCGCAGGGGAAGCTCCCGGTGACCGCGGTCGACGAGGACTGCGAGCTGGACGGCCCGGGGCCGACCGATGTCACGCAGTGCGTCGAGCGCCGAGCGCACGGAGCGACCGGTGTAGAGGACGTCATCGACCAGGATCACGAGCGTGCCGTCGATGCCGCCCTCAGGTATCGAGGTGTCCTCCAACGGCCGGGGTGGCTTGCTGCCGAGATCGTCACGGTAGAGCGTGATGTCGAGCCCGCCGCGGGCGACGGTGACGTCGGAGAATTCCTTGATCTTCTCGGCCAGCCGAGCGGCGATGGTCACGCCACGGGTGGGAATGCCGAGCAGGATGACGGTCGGAGCATCGGGACCGTCGAGTGCGGTCTTCTCGATGATTTGATGGGCCATGCGGGAAATGGTCCGGCTGACGTCCGCAGCGGACATCAGTTCCCGGTCGGTGCCAGGCGCGCCCAAAGACCCTGACCTCCTTCTCCGCCTCTCAGGACGGCTCTTTAAAGGATGTCGAAACTGCGGGGAGCTTAGCACCTGCATTTCGGCCGGCCACACACGACACCATCGGTCCCCGGTGCTTCAGTACGCTGACGTCGATGAAGCTCGACGGTAACCAGACATCCATCCAAGAGGCCATCGACGCCGGGTTGCTCGCCGGGGCCGTCACGCTGGTGTGCCGCGCGGGCGAGGTGCTGCAAGTCAACGAGCTCGGTTACCGCGACGTCGACGCGGGCCAGCCGATGGAACGGGACACGATCTTCCGTATCGCGTCGATGACCAAACCCGTGACCGTCGCCGCCGCGATGAGCCTGGCCGAAGAGGGCAAGCTGTCGCTGTCCGACCCGGTGTCGACATGGCTGCCCGAGCTGGCCGATATGCAGGTGCTCGTCGACCCGCACGGCCCGCTCGACAAAACCACTCCCGCCCGCCGGCAGATCACGATCGACGATCTGATGACCCACCGCAGCGGGCTCGCCTACACGTTTTCCGTCCTGGGTCCGCTGAGCAAGGCGTACGGGCGGATGTCCTTCCGCCAGGATCAAGACCGCTGGCTGGCCGAGCTTGCGACGCTGCCGCTCGTGCACCAGCCCGGCGATCGCCTCACCTACAGTCACGCCACCGACGTCCTGGGCATCGCGCTGTCCCGGATCGAGGGCAAGTCACTGTCCGATGTGTTGTCCGAGCGCATCTTCGGCCCGCTCGGGATGGTCGACACCGGCTTCTCGGTGGGCACAGCGGGACGTCGTCGTGCCGCGACGATGTACAAGCTCGACGCGAATATGGCGCTGCAGCACGACGTGATGGGTCCGGCGCCGATCACCGATCCGCCGTTCTGCACCGGCGGCGCCGGTCTATGGTCCACCGTCGATGACTACCTTCGGTTTGCCCGGATGCTGCTCGGCGGCGGCACATTGGACGGTGTACGGGTGCTGTCCGAGCAATCGGTCGAACTGATGCGCACCGACCGGTTGACCGATGAGCAGAAGCGACAACCCTTTCTGGGATCCCCGTTCTGGGTGGGCCGCGGTTTCGGTCTCAACCTCTCCGTCGTGACCGACCCCACCAAGTCGCGCCAGCTGTTCGGTCCCGGCGGACTCGGCACCTTCAGCTGGCCCGGCGCGTACGGCACCTGGTGGCAGGCCGATCCGAGCGCCGATCTCGTCCTCATCTACTTGATCCAGAATCTCCCTGAAATCAACGCCGACATGGCAGCGGCCGTCGCGGGCAACACCTCGTTGGCGAAACTGCAAAGCGCACAACCCAAGTTCGTCCGGCGGACGTACCAAGCCCTCGATCTCTGACGCGGCGGTGATGGCATGACCCAGCCCACGGTGGTGATCAGCGGCGCCGGAATCGCGGGCCCCGCACTGGCATTCTGGCTGACCCGCAACGGATATCGGGTCATCGTCGTGGAGATCGCGCCCGGGATCCGACCCGGCGGTCAGACTGTCGACCTGCGTGGCGCCGGCGGCGAGGTCGTCGAACGGATGGGCCTGATCGACGAGATGCGCGCCCGGGCAGTCGAGCAAGCCGGCGCCGCCTGGGTGAAGCGCGACGGCAGCAGACGCGCCGAGATGCCGGTGACCGCGTTCGACGGCAACGGACTGGTGTCCAAATTGGAGATCCTGCGCGGCGATCTCGTCGACGTGTTGTACCAAGCCACTCGGGAAAGTGCCGAATACCGCTTTGGAACAAACATTTCGGAGGTGAAGCAGTCCGACAACGCGATCGAGGTGACCTTGGCCGACGCAACGACGGTGCGTGCGGACCTCGTCGTCGGCGCTGACGGCCCGCATTCCGCGGTGCGGCGGCTCGTCTTCGGGCCGGAGGAACGGTTCGTCAAGCCGGTCGGCGGCTACAACGCTTGGTTCTCGGCCCCCGATCGTGTCGGACTGGGCGGCTGGTTCCTGATCTACCAGGCGCCCGGCGGCATCAACGCCTCGATGCGCCCGTCACGCGCCCCGGCGATCGCCAAGGCCGGGTTCACGTTTCAGTCAGAGCCTCTTACGTACGACCGACGTGATCTCGATGGGCAGCGCCAAATTCTCGTCGAACGATTCGCCGGAGCGGGATGGGAATGCGACGCGCTACTGGCCGCCGCCCAGGAGGCCGACGACTTCTACTTCGATTCCCTCGCCCAGGTCCACATGCCGTCCTGGTCGTCGGGCCGCGTCACCTTGGTCGGCGATGCGGGGTACTGCGCATCACCGCTGAGCGGCATGGGCACCAGCCTCGCGCTCGTCGGCGCGTACGTCTTGGCGGGTGAACTCGGGCCCGCGGATGGTTTTGACGGCGAGCGTATTCAGGAGTCCCTTCGACGCTACGAATCCGTCATGCGCCCGTATGTCGACAGGTGTCAGGACCTGCCGAACAGCCTCGCACGATTCGCGCCGAAGACGGAATCCGACATCGCGATCACCGCCCTGGTGATGAAGTGGATGCAACGCTGGCCGTTCCGACCGATCGCCGCAAAGCTCTGGTTCAACACGGCGGAATCGATTGAGCTGCCGGACTATTCCTGACGGAGCGCTATTCGATGCAGCGCGAGAGCACCCGGCCGAACTGGAGTAGACGCTGCATCTGGGCCAGGCCACCGTTGTCGACCGACTTGTAGTAGCGGAACGACTCGCAATAGATGTCGGTCTCGGTCACCGACTTCTGCCGCGATCGGGTGACGAGTTGGGTGTACATCCGCAGTCGGACCTCCGAAAGCCTGCGGGTGCCGTCGTCAAGCGCCTCGTACTCGGTGGTGAGCACATGGTCGGTGATGGTCGACAGCAGGATCGTGCGCACAGACGCGTTGAGCACCCGACGCTCGCGCTCGTCGACAATCGACGACTCGTCGTCCGCGCGCCAGATGATCAGCCGGTGCCCGTCGGTGAGCACCACCTCCTGCCACACCGGGTTTTCGTCGGTGTCACCCCACGATCCGTCGCTGAATCCGCGCGACATGATGAACGACTTGATCGCGGGAAGGTCGATGACAGAACGCAATTGGTCCAGCGCCAGTTCGGGATCACGCAGGTATACCTTGGCCGCCTCGTCCATACTCGAGTACGGCGCCCAGTCCTGCGGTACTCCCATTTACGTCCCGACGCCCGAATCGCCCGTTCCCCGAACAGCTTCTGCGGCCGCCCGGATCTGCGGTGTCACCAACATCACCTGACCCAGCACACCGTTGACGAAACCCGGTGAGTCGTCGGTGGACAACTGCTTGGCCAGTTCGACGGCTTCGTCGACGGCAACCGGTTCGGGAACATCCTCGGCGTGCAGCAGTTCCCACACCGCCACCCGCAGGATCGCCCGGTCGACAGCCGGCAGCCGGTCCAGCGTCCACCCCTGCAGATGCGCAGCGATCAGTTCGTCGATGTGCGCGGTGTGTTCGGTGACCCCGCGCGCCACCGTCACCGTGTACGGATTCAGCGGTGAAACGTCGGACTGCGTCTGAGACAGGGCGCTACGCGACTCGGCGACCTCCGCGGGCGTGATCCCGCGCGCCTCGGCTTCGAAGAGCAGGTCGACGGCGCGCTTTCTGGCCTGATGGCGGCCACGGTCGGATCGCCGGTTTCTCCCATCCCCCCGGGGATTTTTCCCGTCGCTTCGTCCCCCTGCGCTTCGCGCGGGAGGTTCCCCCACGCCCCGGAAGTCAGGCATTCACCCTTCCCAGGTAGCTGCCGTCACGCGAATCCACCTTCAGCTTGTCGCCGGTGTTGATGAACAACGGCACCTGGATCTCCGCACCGGTCTCGACGGTGGCGGGTTTGGTGCCCGCGCTAGACCGGTCGCCCTGCAGGCCCGGCTCGGTGTGGGTGACCTCGAGTTCGACGGTGACCGGCAGTTCGAGATACAGCGGCGCGCCGTCGTGGAAGGCGATCTGCACGGGAAGGCTCTCGAGCAGGAACTTGGCGGCATCGCCGACGAGTGACTCCGGCAGCGGGTGCTGCTCGTAGTCCTCGGAGTCCATGAACACGAAGTCCGAGCCATCGCGGTACAGATAAGTGGCGTCGCGGCGGTCGACGGTGGCGGTCTCGACCTTCACACCGGCGTTGTAGGTCTTGTCGACGACTTTGCCCGAAAGTACGTTCTTGAGCTTGGTACGCACGAACGCGGGGCCCTTACCCGGCTTGACGTGCTGGAATTCGGTGATCTGCCACAGTTGGCCGTCAATCTGGAGGACGAGCCCGTTTTTGAAGTCGGCGGTCGATGCCACGGTTGATTGTTCTCCTGTTCAGAGGATCGCCAGTTCCTTGGGGAACCGGGTGAGCAAGTCAGGGTTCGGGTGTGAGTCACTGCCGACGACAAGCGTGTCCTCGATTCGGACGCCGCCGCGGTCTGGCAGATAGACACCGGGTTCCACGGTCACCGCGGAGCCAGCAAGGAGTGTACCGGCGGATGACGCGCTGATACCCGGCGCTTCGTGTATCTGCAAACCGACGCCGTGCCCCAATCCATGACCGAAGTTCTCGGCATAACCTGCGTCGGCGATGATCTGTCGCGACGCCGCGTCGACATCGGAGAGCGTGACCCCGGGCGCGAGCGCCTCTCGGCCGGCCCGCTGCGCGGCCGCCACCAGTTCGTAGAGGTCGAGCTGCCACTGGGCGGCCTGCGACAACACGAAGGTCCGGGTCATGTCGGAGTGGTAGCCGCACACCAGCGCCCCGAAGTCGATCTTGACGAAGTCCCCCGCGGCCAGCGCCGCGTCGGTCGGCCGATGGTGCGGGATTGCGGAGTTCGGCCCGGCGGCCACGATGGTTTCGAACGACCTGCCGTCGGCGCCGTGATCCAGCATCAGCGCCTCGAGTTCGCGGCCGACCTCTTTCTCGGTACGGCCCGGACGCAGCCCACCCCGCTCGACGAGATCGTGCAGCGCCGCATCGGCGGCCTCACAGGCCAACCGCAACAGCGCGATCTCGCCGGCGTCCTTGACCTCGCGTAACGCCTCCACCGTTCCCGAAGCCCGGACCAGTTCGGTCCGGTCTCCCGCAGCCTTGCCGAGCACGCTGAACATGTCGACGGTCACCACATGACTTTCGAAGCCGACGCGGGACAGTCCGTCGGCCGCCGCGCGCGCAACCAGGTGCGGCCCGCAGGCCCGTTCGATGACGAGTTCGGAGTCGGGCGCCTGTTGCGCGGCCTGGGTGCGGTAGCGCCCGTCGGTGGCCAGCACCGGTGTCGGGTCCTCCGCGCGTATCAGCAGAGCTGCGTTGGATCCCGTGAAGCCGGACAGATATCGGACGTTGACCAGGTCCGATACCAGCATGGCGTCCAGGTCGTCGGCGACCAGTCGCTCACGCAGCCGGTCCCGACGCTGTGAAATAGTCACGGTTGTTGAACCTACTCGCTAAGGTGTGGCCTCATGAGTAAGTGGTTGCTGCGCGGACTGGTGTTCGCGGCCCTGATGGTGATCGTGCGATTGCTGCAGGGAGCGATGATCAACGCGTGGGAGACCAGGGCCGGGCTGATCAGCCTCATTCTGGTGATCATCTACGCCGTCATCGTGTTCGTGTGGGGCCTGGCTGACGGCCGCGCGGACGCCCGCGCCAATCCCGATCCGGACCGCCGCGGCGACCTGTCCATGACGTGGCTGCTGGCCGGCCTGTTCGCCGGCATCGTCAGCGGCGCCGTCGCGTGGTTCATCCACCTCTTCTACAAGTCCCTCTACGTCGAGGGGCTGATCAACGAGCTCACCACCTTCGCGGCGTTCACCGCCTTGCTCGTGTTCCTGGTGGCCCTCCTTGGCGTCACCATCGGCCGCTGGCTCGTCGACCGCAACGCACCCCCGGTCACCCGGCACCGTTCCGGAGACGACGAGCGCGCTGACACCGACGTGTTCGCCGCCGTCAACCAGCCCGAGGGCGAGCGCACCGGGGAGTACGAGACGGTCGAGACCCGTCGCGACAACTAGTCCTAGCGCCGTCTGACGACCTGAGCTCCTCAAGTCGATCGTGAATCCGGACGAATTCTGCACGTCCGATCAATGGAGCGTGCTGTCGTCGGCGGCCTCGCACTCCCAATTCGCAGGCGTGCTCGGTGGCTTCCTGATCACCGCGATCGCTCTGCTGATGGACAAGAAGAGCCGCGAGAGCATTCACACGCTCGCACTGTTCTCCTCCGCGGTGCTGATCCTGATGCTGTCCAGCTTCCTGTTCAGCCTGATCACCGGCAGCCAGGTGCCTGCCGAGGGCGATGCGCGCGGCATCTGCGCGATCGCGTGGACGCAGGGTGCAGTGTCGACGGGAATGCTCGCCGCGGGCGCGACGGCCCTGTTCGGCGGACTGGGCTGGATGCTCGCAAGTCATGCGGTCAACAGGGTGTCCGAACAAGACCCCGAGGACGTCGGCGCCTACTGCTTTCTCGCCGATCTGGGTGGCTGGCTGACGTTCGCCGCCGCCATGACGACGACGCTGATCCTCTCCGAAACCGCCGTCGACTATTTGCGTTTCATGTACGGCCGCAGGCCCGAGATCTGGGTCACCGGCATCATCATCGCGACTGCCGCGCTGGTCATCATCTCGGATTTCGTGCTTGTGTACGTCCGGACCAAGACGCTGCGCAGATCGTTGGCCGACAGCGGCGCACCGACCCGTCTGGCACTCCGCTCGATCAAGGTCGCCACCATTGCCACGGTGATTCTGGCGATCGGCGCGTCCTGGCTGGCGGTCAGCCTCGCCCGAATCCCCAAGCCCTGGTTGACAGATCCGGCCGCCGGTCTGATCGCGTTCGTCCTGACCTTGACGTTCGTGCTGCCCACGATCGTCGCGACAGCAATCTGCTACTCGGTGGCCAGCACCGACGAGCGGGTCTCCATCCGAGGAGCTCGAGCCGAAGCAGCGCCGCGACGTTAGTTGAGCGGCACCGACATTCGTTCGGCCAGCGCCTCGACGGTGGACCCGAATGTCTCCAATACACGTATGCCGCCGTTATCACCGGAGTCGATCGCGAACACCGCGTGGTCGGTGTAGACGCGGCTGACGCACCTGGTGCCGGTGAGCGGATAGGTGCACTGCGGCACCAGCTTCGGCTTGCCGTCCTTGGCGAACAAATTCATCATGACGAACACACTTTTCGCGCCGATGGCCAAATCCATGGCGCCACCGACCGCCGGAATGGCGTCGGCCGCACCGGTGTGCCAATTGGCCAGATCGCCGTCCCGACTGACCTGAAATGCACCGAGCACGCATACGTCGAGATGGCCGCCGCGCATCATCGCAAACGAGTCGGCGTGATGAAAGTACGATGCGCCAGGGGTTTCGGTGACCGGCACCTTGCCCGCATTCGTCAGATCCGCGTCGATCTCATCACCGACCGCTTCGCCGCCCATGCCGAGCATGCCGTTCTCGGTGTGCAGCACCACACCTGCCTCCGGCGACAAGTATTCGGCGACCGTCGTAGGTTGTCCGATCCCGAGGTTGACGTATGAACCGGACGGGATATCGCGGGCGATGACCGCCGCCAGTTCGCGGCGGTCGAGCGGACCGCGATCCAGATGCTCGACGGTGATGGTACGACTTGGGACGTGGAGCATCACGACGCCTCCTCCCTCATACGTCGGTCGGCCGAAAGGTCGAGGATGCGGTCTACGAAGATTCCGGGGGTGACGACGACTTCAGGATCGATCGATCCCGCTTCGACCACCCGGGACACCTCGGCGATGGTGAGCGACGCCGCGGTCGCCATCACCGGACCGAAATTGCGAGCAGTCTTGCGGTACAACAAATTCCCCGCCCGGTCGCCGATATGGGCGCCGATCAGCGCGACGTCGCCCCGAATCGGATATTCCAGTACGTAATCTCTGCCGTCGATGGTTCGGGTCTCCTTCCCTTCAGCAAGGGGCGTGCCGACGCCGGTTGGGCAGAAGAACGCGCCGATCCCCGCACCCGCCGCCCTGATCCGCTCTGCCAGGTTTCCCTGCGGAACCACCTCGAGCGCAACCTTGCCGGCGCGGTACAGCTCGTCGAAGACATACGAATCCGCCTGTCGGGGAAACGAGCAGATGACCTTGGTGACGCGACCGGCGGCGAGCAGCGCGGCCAGGCCGGTGTCGCCGTTGCCCGCGTTGTTGCTGACGATGGTGAGGTCGGTCGCGCCCTGTTGAATGAGTGCGTCGATCAGTGTGGTCGGCATGCCCGCCATCCCGAATCCGCCGACGAGAACTGTTGATCCATCATTGATGCCGGCGACAGCTTGCTCCGCTACATCGCAGATCTCGGTGCGGCTCACGCCCTCTCCCCCTTGTCAATGTCGAAGCCCGGCAGTACGTCAGCGGCGATCCGGAACGCGGTGTTGGCATCCGGCACGCCGCAGTAGATCGCGGTCTGCATCAGCAGCTCCTTGATCTCGTCGTTGGACAGCCCGTTGCGCCGGGCGGCGAGCAGATGCATCTTGAGTTCCTCGTGGTGTCCACGCGCCACCAACGCTGTCAGTGTGATCAGCGACCTGCTGCGGCGGTCCAGGCCCGGCCGCGTCCAGATTGCGCCCCAGGCATATTCGGTGATGAACCGCTGAAAGTCGGCGGTGAATTCGGTCGTTGCCGCAATGGCCCGGTCGACGTGTGCGTCACCGAGGACCTCACGCCGAACCGCAAGCCCACCGGCGTACACCTCGTCGGTGGTGACCGGAATCGGCGCGGTCGCCGCGCGTGCGTGTTCGGTGATCAGCTGCGCGACTCTTTCCGGCACCTCGGCGGGCGCGAGATGCCCCACCCCTTCCAACACGACCAAACGTCCGTCCTTGACGCCGGAGGCTATGCGCTGCAGGTGATCCGGCGGAGTGGCAATATCCTGACTGCCCGCGACAGCGAGGACCGGTGTGCTGATCTCTGCCAGCCGGTCGGTGACGTCGAATCCACCCAATGCCTCACACACCTGGGCGTAGGAGCCGGAGTCGGCGCTACGCAGAGCATCGAGCAGAGCCGAGCTGGTGGCGGATTCGCGCTCCGCGAAGCCGTTGGGGAACCACCGCTGCATCGCTGTGGCGATCAGGGTCTCGGTTCCCGATGCGCGGACGGTTTCAGCGCGTTCGGCCCACGCATCCGGGGAGCCGATCACCGCGCCTGTGCACAGCAGGGTGGCCGACGCAACACGGTGCGGGGCATCCAACAACAGTTGCAGGCCGACGCAGCCTCCGACCGAATCACCTGCGTAATGGAATGTCTCACGGGTGAACTGGTCGGCAAGCGCCAGGACGCCTGCGGCGAGTTCGGCAAGGGTGAAGGCGTCGGTGATGTCGCCGCGGCCATGTCCTGGAAGGTCCCAGCCGACAACGCGCCATTTGTCAGTCAATTGGGCTGCGGCCCGGCTCCACAAGGTGGTGGCAGAGGTGCCCAGTGATGGCCCGAGAAGAAGCAGCGGGGCGGTGTCCGGTCCGCCGAACTCGGTGGCGACGATGCGCGGGGTACTCATGGCACGTCCTTGAGGTAGTGACTGGCCCGTTGCAGCGCGGAGTCGACGAGCTGTTCGGCAGCGCCGAGGTATTCCGCTGCCGGAGCATGTCCGGTCAAGGCCGCCATGGTCTGCTGCTCGGCTAGCACGCCGTCGCCGGCGGCGGCCAGATTCGCGGTCGCGCGGGTCGCGTCGATCTGCAGTCCGGCGAGGAGTTCGGTCGTGTGGGCGGCGGCGACGACGGTGCGCCGCGCCAACGTCCGCAGGGTGGCCCATTCGGCATGCCACGCGCCGTCGGAGCGTTCGTCGACGGACATCGCCGATGCGGTGTGCAGCGTGGCGGCCAGCGACGGTGCCGTCATCGCGGTACGGCGGATCAGGACCGAGCGCACCGGATTGTTCTTGTGGGGCATGGTCGAAGACTTGCCCCCGCCCGTCTCGGCCAGCTCACCGATCTCGGGCCGGCTGCTCGTCGCGACATCGCTGGCGATGTATCCCCACGCGTCGCAACAGCCGACCAGCCCATCGCCGATCCGGGTGACTGCAGATCGCGAGGTGTGCCATGGTGGCGCCGGAGCCAGTCCCAGCGCGCTTGCCACCGAGTCGCCCAGTCGAATCGCATTTTCCGCTGATCCGCTCAGCTCAACGGCGGCGGCCAAGGTTCCCACGGCACCCCCGACCTGGACCGGCACCCTCAATTCAGCCAGCGGTTCCGCGGCATCCAGCACCGCGCACAACCACCGGGCCACTTTGACGCCCGCGGTGCTCGGCAGCGCGGCCTGTGTGAGTGTCCTCGCGAGCATCGGTGTGGCACGGCGCTTCTCGGCGAGGTGCGATAACGTTCGCAGCTGATCGGCGAGTTCCTCGCGGAGGCGAGCGAGTACATCTCGGATGCAAACCATCAGCGCGGTGTCGACGACGTCCTGGCTCGTCAAACCCCGATGTAGCCACTGCGCGGCTGGCTGGGCCGCGCGGGCCCGCAACAGCGCAACCAACGCGCCGACCGGGTTGCCGTCGACATCGGCGTCGCGCGCGAGTGGCTCGAGGTCGTCCTCGGCGACAAACCCACGGAGATCGGTCCGCGCCGACTGCGGCGCGATGTCGGCATCGACGAGCGCATCCAACCACGCGTGTTCGACCGCGACCATCGCGTCCAGCAACGCGCGATCGCTCATCAGATTTCCGGCGCGATGGTCGCCGGGCCAGAACAGGTCGGTCACGGGCGATGCCCCGGATAACTGAGGAAAACGGTCTCGCCGTCATCGCCTTGGAGGTTGATGTCGAACTTCAGACCCATATCGTCGCGAGTCGCGATCAGGGTCTTACGGCGATGCGCGGGAAGCGAACTCAGCAGTGGATCGTTCGCGAGCCGATCACCGGGCAGGTACGCGCGGGTGAACAGGCGATTCAGCAGTCCGCGGGCAAACACCGTGACGAGAATGAACGGTGCCGAGCCCGGAGCGGACGCACCGGGCAGCACGGTGGAAAAGCTGTAGCGGCCCGCATCGTCGGTGGCGGCGCGGCCCCAGCCGGTGAACGTCCAGCCGTCGCGGCGCAACGACCCGGTGGCGGAGGGAATCTCGCCGTCGGCGTCGGCCTGCCAGATCTCCAGCAGCGCATCGGGAACCGGGTTGCCGGCCCCGTCGGTTACCAGGCCGTGGAACTGGATGGCGCCGGGCGACCCAGGCGGCACAAGCTCGTTGCACCGTTCGAACGGCAGTGCATAGCCGTAGAACGGTCCGACTGTCTGTCCCGGCGTCGCGGTCAGCAGTGTCGACATCAGCGATCGGCTCCTTCGTCGACGGGCGTCCGGCTCGATCCGGTCAGCACGATGTCCCACCGGTAGCCGGTGGCCCACTCATGGGTGGTCACGTCGTGGTCATAGATGGCGACCAACCGATCGCGCGCCTTCTGATCGGTGATGGACTGATAGATGGGGTCGAGGGCGAACAGCGGATCACCGGGGAAGTACATCTGGGTGATCATGCGCTGCGTGAATTCGGTTCCGAATAAGGAGAAGTGGATGTGGGCAGGCCGCCACGCGTTGTGGTGGTTCTTCCACGGATAGGGTCCGGGTTTGATGGTGGTGAATCGGTAGTTGCCGTCGTCGTCGGTGAGGCAACGGCCTACGCCGGTGAAGTTCGGGTCGATCGGCGAAGGATGCTGGTCGCGCTTGTGGATATAGCGCCCGCCCGCGTTGGCCTGCCAGATCTCCACCAGTTGGCCGCGCACTGCCCGCCCGTCGCCGTCGACGATCCGGCCTGTCACCACGATTCGTTCGCCGATGGGCGCGCCAGTGTGCTGGATCGTCAAATCGGATTCGAGCGGATGGACGTCACGCGCACCGAAGCACGGTGTCCACAACTCGACGCCTTCGGGATCGACGTGATGCAGGTCCTTCGTCGGGTGGCGCAGCACGCTGCTCCGGTACGGCGGGTAGTCGAGTCGCGGCTGCGTCTCCTCGACACCCGACCGCTGATAGGCCGACTCGATCGCGGCGATCTCGCTGCTCACCTCGGCCTGACTCGCCGAGGCGCTGTCCGAGTTGGCGGTGGGCGTAGCTGTCATGATGCGCACACTATCCCTCCCTTTCAGTTGTCGTGAAGACTAGAATTCCGCTCAGCGGAAGGATCAGAGAATGGCAGGCAACACCTCGACACCCGGAGTGACCGTTGCTGCACGTTTGCTGTCGATCATCGCCGCGTTCGACGAGCAGCACCGCAGCCTGGCCCTCTCGGAGCTTGCTCAGCGCGCGGGCCTGCCGTTGCCCACCACGCACCGGCTCGCCGCCGAACTGGTGACCGGCGGTGCGCTCGAGCGCCGGACAGACGGTCGCTTCGAGGTCGGCAGGTTGTTGTGGAGCGCAGGTCTGCTGGCGCCCGTCGAGGGCAAGTTGCGCCAGGTTGCCGAGCCTTTTCTGCACGACGTCTACGCGGCGACCATGGCCACGGCGCACCTGGCGATTCGCGAAGGCGCAGAGGTGCTCTACCTCGAGCGGATGATGGGCCGCACGTCCGTGCCGATCGTCAGCAGCGCCGGGAGCAAGCTGCCCATGCACTGCACCGGGGTCGGGAAGGTCCTGCTCGCGCATGCGCCGAAGGAAATTCAGGATCAAGTGTTTGCCAGCCTGACCCGTGTCACTCCGTTCACGATTGTCGCTCAACCCGTCCTCGCGGGGCAGCTCGAGCGCGTCCGCCGAGACGGGGTGGCGACGACGAACGAGGAGATGTCGCTCGGTGCGTGTTCGCTGGCCGTTCCCGTGGTCCGTGCGTCGGACGGCACCGTGGCGGCGGCGATAGGCGTCGTCGTGCCGAACCTCAAACGTGATCGGCAGCGACTGCTCGGCGCCCTGCAGGTCGCCGCGCGCGGCATCGGCCGCTTGCTGTGACATTCCCGCCCAGCTTCGCCCGCCCGCTGACCCACAGGGCGCCATGACAGCACTCTCAGTGATCGACGAGTTGCCGCGCCGAATCGGGAACCTTGGTGCCCAGCAGGGCGGTCGGCACGTCCTTGGTTTCCCGCGCCGTCAGCGCGGCAGCACTGGCGATGAGGCAGACCACCGCGGTGAAGATGCTCGTCGCCACCCAGCCGCCTTCACTCACACCACCGAGTGCGGTGACGATCGCGGGCGCGAAACCCGCCACCAGGAAACCTAATTGGGTGCCGATCGCGAGTCCGGAGAAACGGACCTTCGTGGAGAACATCTCGCCATAGAACGCCGGCCAGACCGCGTTGGCTGCGGCGTAGCCGAACGAGAAGGTGGCTATCGCCAACGCGAACATCAGCACGTCGTTGCCACCGCTCATCGAGAGCAGATAGAGGGGCATCAGCGCCGCGGAGGACAGCGCACCGTAGATGAACACCGGCTTGCGCCCGATGCGGTCGGCGAGCTTTCCGAACATCGGCTGAGTGCCGAGTGCCACGATGTTCGCGACGACCACCAGCCACAGCGTTTCGTCCGCGTTCAGGCCCATCTTCTTGCCGTAGGCGATGGCGAGGTTGGCGAACACCGTCGAGACGGCGGCGATGAAGGCGCAGAAGATCACCCGCAGAACGTCGCGCCAGTGATCTCGCATCAGCGGCTTCAGCGGCATCCGGGCGATGCTGCCTGCGGCTTTGGCCTCGGTGAATTCCGGCGTCTCGTGCAGTCGGCGACGGATGAAGTAGGCGACCACCACCACAACGGCGCTGAGCCAGAACGGGACCCGCCAACCCCACGAGAGCAGGTCATCGTCGGGCAGCGCCACGATGGGGATCACCACGAGCGAGGCCAAAATCAAGCCGCCCTGTGTGCCCGTGAGAGTCCACGAGGTGAAGAAGGCCCGCTGGTTATCGGGTGAATGCTCGAGCGTCAGCGAACTTGCACCGGCCTGTTCGCCTGCGGCCGAGAACCCTTGGAGCAGGCGGCACGTCACCAGGAGTATGGGTGCGAGCACTCCGACCGACGCATACGTGGGCAGACAGCCGATCGCGAAGGTCGACGCGCCCATGAGGAGCAACGTGAACATCAACACGTTCCGGCGTCCGATCCGGTCGCCGAAGTGCCCGATCACGAACGCCCCCACCGGCCGCGCGATGTAGGCGACCCCGAGCGTGGCGAAAGACTGGGCCAGGGCGACCGTCTCGTTTCCCTCGGGGAAAAAGATCTTCGGAAAGACCAGCGCCGCAACGAAACCGAAGACGAAGAAGTCGTAGTACTCGACGGCGCTGCCCATGAAGCTGGCCAGCGCGGCCTTTTTCGGCGTGCGTTCAGGCGCGCCCGCGGGCACCCCATCGGGTGCGTTGCTGTCGATGACGCTCATGGGTTCCTCCTAGTTTCCTTCTGAAGTGGTGCTGACCGTCGGGAATTCACCGACAAGGCTTCGGAAATGACGTGACATACGAGCGGCGTCCGGGGTGATTCCGGTGATCAGCTCGAACGCGGTAGTGGCCTGGTGCACGGCCATGTGGCCACCGTCGAGCGTTTGGCAGCCGACCTCACGCGCGGCCGTCAGCAGCGCGGTGTTCAGCGGCCGATAGACGACATCGGCGACCCACAGCCCGGGGTGCAGCAGTCCCGCATCGAACGGCAGGCCCGGATGGTCGGCCATTCCCGTCGGTGTGCAGTGCACGACGCCGTCGCTCACCGGCAGCAGCACCGACAGCTTGTCGAACTCCGATGCCTCCACGCGTGCACCGGGGTGTCTGTTCGCCAACTCGCGAGCCAGGGCGGTGGCTCGCTCGACGTCGAGATCGACGATGACCAGATGCTCAGTGCCGATATCGAGGAGCGCGTGTCCCACCGCGGCACCTGCCCCGCCCGCGCCGACGAGGGTGACGCTGTCCGTGGCGGCACCGGGCAAACCCTCACCGAAGCCGGTGCCGAAGCCAGGAGCGTCGGTGTTGTAGCCGACCGTGCGGTGCGGCTCGAACACCACGGTGTTGACAGCTCCGAGTGCAGCGGCGCCGTCGTCGAGTGCGTCGAGGTGCTCGATCACCAACCGCTTACAGGGATGGGTGACGTTGAGCGCGTTGTAGCCGAGCGCGCGGGCCCACTCCAGAACCTCGCCGATGCGTTCGGGCGCGATACCGGAGGTCGTCAGATCGACGGTCCGGTACACGTAGTCGAGGCCGTTCGCGCGCGCCTCGGCCATGTGCAGCGCCGGTGTCAGCGACGGGCCGACGCCCTGACCGACGAGGCCGACGAGATATGGGCTGGAACTCACAGTGCACCGTCCTGATTAATGTACTAACTAGTACGTACGTCGAGTAGAACACTGTGGTGCGCGTCTCGTCAAGGCTCAGATGTGAGGCAGCTCGCCGATCAGCGAGCGGTCAGCCAGCCGACGACGACGTCGCCGATCATGCGGCGCAGATGCGCACGCTGCCCGACCTCGGTGAAGTCGACGTCGAAGAGGAACCCGAACGTGTATCGGTTGGCGACCTGAAAAACGCAATACGCGCTGATGACCAGATGGACGTCGAGGGCGTCCACGTCGTCGCGGAAGACGCCCTGCGCGTGGCCCCTGGCCAGGATCTGGTCAAGCAGCGAGGTGGCCGGCTGCGCGAGCGAGCGCAGCGAATCGAGGCGACTGATGAACTGGCCGCGGTGAATGTTCTCGATCGACACCAGCCGGATAAACGCCTGGTGATCGAGGTGATGATCGAAGGTCAGCTCGGCCAGTCTGCGCATCGCCACGACCGGATCCACGTGGTCGACCTGCAGTCGTTGCTCGGCTTCTCGAATGCCGCGGTAAGCATTCTCCAGCACCGCCATGTAGAGCTGTTCTTTACCGCCGAAGTAGTAGTAGATCATCCGCTTGGTCGTACGGGTGCGCTCGGCGATGTCGTCTACCCGGGCGCCCGAGTAGCCGGACTCGGCGAAAACCTCCGTCGCGACCGCGAGCAACTCCGCACGCGTACGTTCGGCATCGCGCTGCAGCTCCGGGCGGGACTCGGCGGTCACCTTCGGCAGCTTACTTGCACGTGCACCGCATTCAGCGGAACCTCTTCCATACTAATTAACTAATTGGTACATTAGCCTCGAATGGAGGCACCATGAAGACGTCCATCGCCACCGTCTCGATCAGCGGCTCGCTCACCGAGAAATTGCATGCCTGCGCGGAGGCCGGACTCGACGGTGTGGAGATCTTCGAACCCGACCTCATCGCCAGCGATCACAGTCCCGAGGAGATCCGGAGTCTGGCCCGGCGCCTGGGCCTGTCGCTCGATCTCTACCAGCCGCTGCGCGATATCGAGGGCGTCGACGAGGCGACGTTCGCCGAGAACCTCCGTCGCGCCGAAGCCACCTTCGTCACGGCGCGACGGTTGGGCATCGAGACGGTTCTGGTGTGCAGCAATGTCGCCACCGCCACCGTCGACTCCGACGAATGCTCCGCGGACCAACTCCGCCGATTGGGTGACCTGGCGCAGACATTGGACATCAAGGTCGCGTTCGAGGCGCTGGCATGGGGGCGTTTCGTCGACGACTACCGCCGCGCCTGGCGCATCGTTGAGCTGACCGACCACCCGGCGGTCGGACTGTGTCTGGACAGCTTCCACGTCCTGTCCCGTGGTCACGACACCGCGGCGATCGAGAGCATCCCCGGCCACAAGATCTTCTATCTGCAGCTTGCCGACGCGCCGGCGTTGTCCATGGATGTGCTGTCCTGGAGCCGGCACCACCGGCTTTTCCCCGGCGAAGGCGACTTCGATCTCACGACCTTCGTATCGCGTGTGCTGGCGGCCGGATACGACGGACCGCTGTCGTTGGAGGTCTTCAACGACACGTTCCGCCAGACCGACCCCGATCGGACCGCGGTGCACGCACTTCGTTCGCTGGTGTGGCTTCAGGACAAGCTGGCCACGAAGGTGACCGCGGCGGATACCACGCGCTTGCGTTCGGTCACAGATGCCAAGCCTCCCAATGGCTTTGACTTCGTCGAGCTGAAGGCCGAGGACACCACCGAGATCGAAGTCCTGCTGGAACAGCTCGGTTTCACCCCGCGTGGCCGCCACCGGACCAAACCGGTATCCCTCTGGGTCGCAGGCGATGCGCGCGTCATCCTCAACGAGCAGCAGGCGCGGGATCTGGAACCGCAGGTCGCCGCCATCGGCCTCCAGGTGCCCGATGCCGATGCGACCACGCGGCGGGCGGAGGACCTGATGGCCGCGCCGGCCTACCGCCGCACGTACGCCTCTGAGCAGCCGATGGGCGGCGCCATCGCGCCGGACGGGTCCGAGATCTTCTGGGTCACCGCGCCACCGACTGGGCTGTCACCGGCGTGGGTCGACGAGTTCGAGGGCGGCATGCCACTCGACACCGACACGACGGTGCGTGCCATCGACCACGTGAACTTCTCACAACCCTGGCAGACCGCCGACGAAGCGGTGCTCTTCTTGACGAGCATCTTCGGGCTCACCGCCGAAGTGCCGACCGAGGTGGCCGCACCCACCGGGTTGGTGCGCAGCCAAGTCATGCGCACCGTCGACGGCGCGGTTCGATTGCCCCTCAACGTCGCCCCGCAAGTGCTGGACGACTCCGGCATGCCCCAGCACATCGCCTTCGCATGCTCTGACGTCTTCGCGGTGGCACGCCGCGCCCGTGCGCGTGGGTTGCCGTTCCTATCGGTTCCCGACAACTACTACGACTATGTCGCAGGCCGTTTCGGCGTGGCCGCCGATGCGGTCGCAGCGCTGCGCGAACTCGACCTGCTCTACGACCGAAGCCCCGACGGCGAATTCATCCACTTCTACACCCGCACGGTCGGTTCGGTCTTCTTCGAGTTCGTCGAGCGACGCGCCAATTACGACGGCTATGGCAGCGACAATGCCCCCGTCCGGCTCGCCGCGCAGCGGGCAGGACGCTTCAGCTCGCGGTAATGACTCGGCCTACGTGGCGCCGGCGATGAAGCGCAGCGCCGCCAGGTATCCATGAACACCCAATCCGGCGATCACTCCTGTCGCGACGGCGCTGATGTAGGAATGGTGCCGGAACTCCTCGCGGGTGTGCACATTCGTGATGTGTACCTCGATCAGCGGCGCCCGCAGCTCCGCGCACGCATCACGGAGGGCAATCGATGTGTGCGTCAGCGCACCGGCATTCAGAATGACCGGATCCCCCGCGTCGGCCGCCGCGTGGACGAAATTGAGCAGCTCTGACTCGGAGTCACTCTGTCGCACAACCGCTTTCAGACCGAGGTCCTCGGCTTCGCTTTCGATCTGCGCGACCAATTGTTCGTGGGTGGTGTGTCCGTACTTCTCCGGCTCGCGGCGGCCGAGCCTGCCGAGGTTGGGCCCGTTGAGCACGAGGACGGTCTTCGCCGGCGGCGGCGTGGCCTGTGTTTCGCTCACTGCTGCTCCCCCTTTCCGATCACCGAATAGGCGGCCGCGAGGAGCGACGGATCCGGCCCCTCCAGGCGACCCGGCTTGCCAAGTCCGTCGAGCACGACGAAACGCAACACACCGGCGCGGGTCTTCTTGTCGCCTGCCATGTATTCCAGCAGCTGAGGCAGCGCGTCGGGATCATATTCGACGGGTAGACCCAGCGCCGTCAGCACGGACTTGTGCCGGTCGGCGGTGTCGTCGTCCAGGCGGCCGGCCAGCCGGCCGAGCTCGGCGGCGAACACCAGACCCACCGATACCGCTGCGCCGTGGCGCCATTCGTAGCGCTCCCGTCGCTCGATCGCGTGAGCGAGCGTATGGCCGTAGTTGAGGATCTCGCGCAGCTGTGACTCCTTCTCGTCGGCGGCAACGACCTCGGCTTTGACGGCGATCGCACGCCGGATCAGCTCGGGCAGCACGGTGCCGGTCGGATCGACGGCGGCCTCGGGATCGGCCTCGATCAGATCGAGAATGACCGGGTCCGCAATGAAACCCGCTTTGACGATCTCGGCCATTCCAGCGACGAGTTCGTTGCGCGGCAACGTTTCCAGCGTGGCGATGTCGACGATCACCGCGGCGGGCTGATGGAACGCACCGACGAGGTTTTTTCCGGCATCGGTGTTGATACCGGTCTTGCCGCCGACCGCGGCGTCGACCATGCCGAGCAGAGTGGTGGGCACGTGCACGATGTCGATGCCGCGCAACCACGTCGCCGCGGCGAAGCCGGCGACGTCGGTGGCCGCTCCCCCGCCGAGGCTGACGATCGCGTCCCTACGGCCGACGCCGATGCGACCAAGCACTTCCCAGATGAACCCCAGAACCGGTAGATCCTTTCCCTTCTCGGCGTCGGGGATCTCGATTCGATGTGCGTCGGTTCCGTTGTCCGCCAAAGCTTTCCGGATGACCTCCGCGGTCTGAGCGAGCGTCGGCTGGTGCAGGATGGCGACCTTGTGCCGTCCCGCCAGGGTGCGTTCCAGCTCGCCGAGCAGCCCGGTCCCGATGATCACGGGATACGACGGATCGACGTGCACGTCGACGGTTATCGGTTCACTCATGGGGACCCGCAGCTCTCTTGGCCGCCAGTTCCGCGGGCGACGGGGGCGCCTCGGTTGTCGGGGCCGGTGTCAGCGTCGTGGGACTGCGACGCCATGGTGGACGACGCCGGCGCCGCTGCTGGCGCGACGTCTCGGAATTCTCCAGCCGCTCCACGATGTAGCGCACGACCGCGCCCGGGTTGCGACGGTTGGTGTTGACCCGAATGGTCGCGACCCGTCGATAGAGCGGGACTCGCTGCTGCATAAGCGCTTTGAACTTCTCACCACGGTCTCCACCGGCCAACAGCGGCCGCACCGTGGGGCCGTTGGTGCGGCGCACTCCCTCCGCGGCGTTGATCTCCAGATAGATGACCGTGTGACCGGCCAGCGCCTCGCGCACCCCGGCGGTGGTGACCGCGCCGCCGCCAAGTGACAGCACACCGTCGTGGGTTTGGAGCGCCGACCGGATCACGTCCTCTTCGATGCGACGGAACTCAGCCTCGCCGTCGGTGGCGAAGATGTCGGCGATGGTGCGGCCGGTGGTCTCCTCGATGGCGACGTCGGTGTCCAGCAGCGCGAGATCGAGTGCCTTGGCCAGCCGACGGCCGATGGTCGACTTGCCCGACCCGGGCAGCCCGATCAGCACCGCTCTAGGAGCCATCAGCCCGACGCCTGAACCGGCTGCGAGGACGGTTCGCGCTCGGCGTCCTGCAGCATTCCCCGCGTGCGCACCGCACGCAGGTAGCTGTCGACGTTGGAACGCGTCTCCGACAGCGAGTCGCCACCGAACTTCTCCAGCGTCGCCCGCGCCAACACCAGCGCCACCATGGTCTCGACGACGACACCGGCCGCGGGCACCGCACACACGTCGGAACGCTGGTGGATGGCGACGGCCTCGTCACCCGTCGCCATGTCGACTGTGGCGAGCGCCCGCGGCACGGTCGAGATCGGCTTCATCGCGGCTCGCACCCGCAGCGGCTGCCCGTTCGTCATCCCGCCTTCGAGGCCGCCGGCCCGATTGGTCGAGCGCATCACACCGTCGGCGCCGGGGTACATCTCGTCGTGGGCCACACTGCCGCGGCGGCGCGCGGTCTCGAAGCCGTCGCCGATCTCCACGCCCTTGATTGCCTGGATGCCCATGACCGCGCCGGCCAGTTGGCTGTCGAGGCGGTTGTCACCGCTGGTGAAGGAGCCCAGGCCGACGGGCAGCCCGTGGACGACCACCTCGACGATTCCCCCGAGTGTGTCACCGTCCTTCTTGGCCGCCTCGATCTCGGCGATCATGCACTCCTCGGCGTCCTTGTCGAACGCGCGCACGGGACTCTCGTCGATCCCGGTCAGATCGGAGAACTGCGGCGGCGGCCCGTCATAGGGCTTCGAGGCGCCGATCGAGATCACATGCGATAGCACCTCGACGCCCAGGGTCTCGCGAAGCAATGCCCGGGCGAAGGTGCCGGCGGCCACGCGGGCGGCCGTCTCGCGTGCGCTGGCCCGTTCCAGGACGGGCCGAGCGTCGTCGAAGCCGTACTTCAGCATGCCTGCGTAGTCGGCGTGGCCGGGCCGCGGACGGGTCAGCGGCTCGTTGCGGGCGCTGTTTTCCAGTTCGGCGGGGTCGACCGGATCGGCCGCCATCACGGTTTCCCACTTGGGCCATTCGGTGTTGCCGATCTCGATGGCGATCGGACCGCCGAGCGTGACGCCGTGCCGGACCCCGGCGAGCATCGTGACCTGGTCTTTTTCGAACTTCATCCGCGCGCCGCGGCCGTAGCCCAGCCGGCGCCTGGCCAGCTGGCCCGCGATGTCGTCGGAGGTCACGTGGATGCCGGCGATCATGCCTTCGATCACGGCCACCAGAGCGCGGCCGTGGGATTCACCAGCTGTAGTCCATCGCAACACGCGTCCCATCTTCCCATAGCTCACTGCCCGCGATTTCCACGCCGATACCGGCGCTGAGCGGGTGTTTGCGCGTGTAAATCGCAACGTGGGCGATACGCGTGGGAAACAGCACCGCGCGAACCTACTTTCATGGATTCAAGATCCGCGTTGACGCTGAGCATCGGGGTGTTGGGCGGGCTGGCGGTGGCCCTGACCGCGGAGGTCATCACCGTCCCGATTTGGGTGGTCTTCCTGACGTGGGCGTCGTTCTTCTTCGTCGGCGGCGGCGTCACCGGATGGGTGCGATCACTGTCGAGCAACCTCGTCGGGGTGCTGATCGCATCGGCAAGCTTGTACGCCGCGCACCTGATGGGCGGCAGCCTCTGGATGACCGCACTCGCCGTCGGCGTCGGCAGCGCCGTGATGGTCCAGGCGTCATGGGTGCCGCTGCTGTCGACGACACCCGCGGTCGTCGTCGGATTCGCGAGCACCGTGTCGACGGTCGCCGGAACCGGCAACACGATCACCGTGACGTCCATTTCGCATCCGGGGCTGGTTGCGGCCATGGCCTGCCTACTCGGTGCGTCGTTCGGGCTGCTGTCCGAATACGTCGCGAACGTCCTCACCCGTGAACCCGCGAAGGAAGGCAGCCCGGCGCAATGAAACTGCAGCACTATCTCGGAGGTCTCGAAGGACTCCCCGAACCTTTGAACCTCGAGAAGCGCGTGTTCGTCGAGGACTGGGAGCAACGGATCTTCGGCATTCACGTGGCGATGATGGGGTTGTCCAATCATCTCGGGGCGGCGTTGCCGCAGTATCCGATCGACGACGTGCCGACATCGTTCAAAGACGAGTGGACCTGGGCGAGTCTGCGCACCGGCGCGGAGGCGATGAATCCGTTCGACTATTTCAAGTTCCGCTACTACGAGAAGTGGCTGGGCGGTATCACCCAGTTCTTCATCGATCAGGGCTATGTCACCGAGGACGAGTTGTCTTCGCGGCAAGCCGAATTGGCGGCCGAGAAGGCACCGGCCGCTCCGGAGCCGGAAGCTGCGATCGACGATCAGGTAGTCGAATACCTGCGCAAGGGCGATAGCCCCCGCCGCGACGTCGCCCATCCGAAGTTCGCCGTCGGTGACCGCGTCCGGATCACCAATGTGCCCGCAGCCGCCCACACCCGCCTACCGGGCTATCTACGGAAACGCGAGGGCACCATCGAGCGGATATTCGAAGGCGACTACGGCTATTTCGTCCACACCGGAGACGGCATCGGCGATCCGATGCCGATCTACATCGTCGCGTTCAGTCCCGACGAACTCTTCGGCGAACGCGCCGAACCCGGAGCGCTCACCATCTACGCCGAGCTGTTCGAGGCATACCTGGAAGGAGTCCAATGAGCGACCAGTTCGCCTACCCCCCGGACCGCGAGGCCGCGAGCGCCGCCAAAGTCGCTGCGCTGGAATCACTTCTGATCGAAAAGGGCGTGATCACCGGACAGACCGTCGACAAGGTCCTTTCCTACTTCGAGTCGGAGATGACACCGCTCAACGGGCGCAAGATCGTGGTGAAGGCCTGGACGGATCCCGACTTCGCCGCTCGCGTCGTCGTCGACACCCCGTCCGCGATCGCCGAACTGGACCTGCCCGACGGCATGGCGGGCGCCGAAGGTGAGCACCTGCAGGCCGTTGCGAACACTCCTGGAATCCACAACCTCATCATCTGCACACTCTGCTCGTGCTTCCCCTGGCCGGTGCTCGGTCTGCCGCCTTACTGGTACAAGGATCCGGTGTTCCGGTCCCGGGCCGCACGCGAGCCGCGCAAGGTGCTCGGCGAGATCGGCGTCGACCTGCCCGCCGACACCGAGATCAAGGTGTGGGACAGCAGCGGGCACTCACGGTGGTTCGTCATTCCCGAACGCCCTTCCGGCACCGACGATTTCACCGATGAGATGTTGATGGACCTCGTGACGACGGAATCCATGATGGGCGTGGCGCTGGCGGGACCGGTGTCATGACGCTGCACGAGACGTGCACGACCGACCAGGCGGCCCCACAGTTCGAGCACGAATGGCAGCGGCGCGCCTTCGGGCTGGCGCTGGCGCTCTCGGAGTTCGGTCATTACGAGTGGAGCGATTTCCAGCAGAGCCTGATCGAAACGATCGGCCGGTGGGAGAACACGCCGGAGAATGAGCGTGGCGACTGGGAGTACTACGACCACTGGGTCACCGCGCTGACCAAGGTGGTCGACGACCACCACCTGTTGACCAATCCGATGATCGCCAACGGAGACGACCACTAGCGGCGGGCCTGGTTTACCGCTGCCGTGAGGTGGTGGCGAGGCTGTCCAGGACGCGACCGATTTCAGCGACGGCCTGACGTTGCGCGATCTTCTGATCATCGGCCCGGGCGACGATCATCGCCACCTCGCAGATTGCGCCGAAGAGGAAGTGGGCGAGCGGGGCCGGCGGTCTCCGTCCGATACGGCCGGCATCGACGGCACGAGATATCGCGAGCTCCATCAAGTCCAGCAGGGGGGCCTCCAGCCGGCGGATTCCATCCCAGCCGATCGCCGCGGGCGCATCCACCAGGACGATGCGCTGTACCGCAGGGTCCAGACACTCGTCGAGGAACGCGGCGCTCGCCGCCTTGAACGCATCCCACGGGTCCTTCTTGCGCGAGTACGCCGCCACCAGCGGAGCCGTCATGCGTTCGATTTCGCGGCTGAACACGGCTTCGAACAACTGGCGCTTGCCGGCGAAATGGTGATACACGGCACCTTTCGTCACCCCCGCGCGAGCCGCGACCGCGTCAAGGGATATCGCGTCGTAGCCCTCTCGGGCGAACAGTTCGCGCGCGGCGTCAACGAGCGCGGCGGTGGTCGCCTCGGTGCGCTCCGCCTGCGTGCGTCTGGCCAGCCCTCTTGCCACGGGCCGACCATAGTCGAACATCAAGCCGGGTCACAGCACCCGATAGATGCGGTAGTCGATGTGGTTGCGAGATAGGACGTTGTAGCCGACGGTGACCAGTCCCGACAGCCAGCCATAGCGCTCGTCGGCGGTCTCGAACGTCGGCGTGGTCCGCACATACGTCTCGTCGAACCCCAGCACGTCACCGGCGGCCAGCCGATCGAGTCCATCCGCGGGCACGTTGATGACTCCGCGCGCCTCAAAGTGGATCAGCACGCCATCATGCGTCTTGAGCGTGGCGCGGACGTCGACGCGTCCGACTCCGTCGCTCCCGACGATCAGCCAATCTCCCCCGCCGGGCAAGATCTCCCCGCGCAGTTTCGGCCCGTCGATGACGCCGCCCGTCGTGATGAACGTCATCCTGGCACCGACGGGCGTCGTAATCGGTTGTGCTGGTTGAAGATCAACGTGCATGTCGAACAGGTGCTCAACCGGTAGGGCGTCGATCAACGGCAACTGATCGACCGGCGTCGCGGCGGTCACGGGGCCACCACCGCGAGGGCGGCGTTCAGTTGCACACCGTCGACGAAGGTGTCCTTGCGCGCGACGAGCCCGTCCGGCGAAACGTTCACGACGTCGAGGCAGTCGAATCGGATGTCACCCGATATCAGTGCCCAGTCGAGGATCCAATGGTCGTCGCCGAACAGCACCCGGTGGGTCTCCCACGTGAGATCTGGGAATTGGGCGAAGATTTCGGCGAAGGTGCTGCGCACCGCGTCGCGGCCGACGACGGGGTCACCACCCATGTGCATCCAGAACTGGGTGTCGGCCGTGTGCAGGGCCACGATCGCTTCCGGATCGTGGGCCGCCCACGCGGCGAAATATCTCTCCGAGATCGCCTTGAGATCGAGCTTCATCATTTGCATACCCATAGTATGCAATAACATACCGCGAGTATGCAAGGGTTTCGGATCACAACAGGACGAGAGCGGCGGCCGCGGCCGCGGCCACACACATCGAGGGGCCGTGCGGCACAGCCCGTTCCGCGCTCACGATCCGGACGATGACAGCCATACCAGCCGTCAGCAGCGGCGCCGCGACTGCGGCGAGCGACCACACATCGACACCCAAAGCACCCGTCAGTCCCCCGATACCGATCGCGAGCTTGACGTCGCCGGCACCCATGGCCGCCGGGGCGATCAGATGCATGGCGAGGTAGATCGCGAAAAGCGATACCGCGCCGGCCAGCGCAGGTGCCCCACGCCCCGTTGCCGCAGCGCACATCAGGATCGCGAGGGCGCCGGGCACCGTCAGCCAATTGGGCAGCCGTCGCTCGCGAATGTCGAACCAACTGAGCCCGGCAAACCAGGTCAGCACGCAGACGCCGACCGCCGCCACCCCCATTCATTCGAGGCTAGCGTCAGTCCAGGACGGCCCTCATCGCATCTTTGGGCGCAGGCTGACCGGTGAACTGCTCGACCTGGGCGAAGGCCTGATTCAGCAGCATTTGCAAGCCGCTGATCACGCGCCCGCCCGCAGCTTCGACCGCAGTGGCCAGCGGTGTGGGCCACGGATCGTAGATCGCGTCGAGCAGCACGGGCGCAGGCGCCAGCGTGGACACATACGGCGCCACGGCGTCTGCGGGCACGGTGTTGACCATGACGTCCACGCCGGCCACATGTGCCGCCAGCTCCGGGCCATCGATCGCGCACCATTGCGCCCTGACACCGGATTTCGTTGCCAGTTCGACGAACGGGGCTGCCCGTTGCGCATTACGCGCCACCACCGTGATGTGATGGACACCCAGTGCGGCCAGGCCGACCACCACCGCCGGGGCGGTGCCGCCCGCCCCCAAGACCATCGCTCTGCCCGACGCCTCACCCAATGCGCCGGTGACACCGTCGATATCGGTGTTGTCGGCGCGCCATCCGGTAGGTGTCCGCACCAGGGTGTTGGCCGAGCCGACCAACTCGGCGCGTGCCGTGCGTTCGTCGGCGAATTCGAGGGCGGCGAACTTGCCCGGCATCGTCACCGACACTCCCACCCACTCGGGGCCGAAACCGCCCACCAGGGAGGGCAATTGCTCGGCGGTGCACTCGATCCGCTCGTACGTCCACTCGTGCAGCCCCAACGCTCGATAAGCGGCGAGATGCAGCTGCGGCGATCGGGAATGCGCAATGGGTGACCCGAGCACCGCGGCCTTACGAGGACCGCCGCCAGCCGACCTCATGTGCGGTCACCGATTGGAGTCGAGGACACCATTGCGCATCGCGAGTTCGATGTTCGCCAGGTGCTGCTGATAGTCCCGAGTGAAAAGGGTGGTGCCCTGCAGGTCGATGGTCACGAAGTACAGCCAGTCTCCCGGCTCCGGGTTCTCCGCCGCCGCGAGCGCAGGCTGGCCGGGCGAACAGATGGGCGTCGCAGGAAGACCCGGCCGCACGTAGGTGTTCCACGGCGTGAGCTGCCCGCGGTCGCCGTCGGTGGTCGCCACTTCGATCCTGTCGAGCGGATAGTTCACCGTGGAGTCGAACTCCAGCGTGCGGTTCTGGGCCAACCGGTTGTAGATGACCCGGGCAACCTTCGCGAAGTCCTCCGGGGTGGCTTCGCGTTGCACCAGCGAGCCGACGGTCAGGATCTGATACGGCGACATGTTCATCGCTTTCGCGGTGTCGAGGATGCCGCCCGCCTCGTACTGCGCTGCGCTCGTGCTGATCAACGTCGACAGGATCTCCTGCGGCTGCGCGGACGGATCGATGTTCCACGAGCCGGGCGCGATCAATCCTTCCAGGCGGCGGTGGTCGGTGCCCATCGCGTTCACCGGGCCGACGGCCCATTCCGGCACCGAAAGCGCCGACGGTTCCGCCGTGCCCGCCATCTGCTTGAGCGCGTCCACGGCGACACAGTTGCGTTGACCGTCGAGGTCGACACACGTCGCCTTGGAGATCAGGCTGAGGATGCCGTCGGTGACGGCGTTGGTCTTGACGTCCTGAACGTCGTCGAGCTGGCGCCCTTCCGGGATCACCAGCTTGCCAACCCTGTTCGCCGGATCTGCAAGCCGCTCAACGGCGTTGGCGGCCGGGATCTCGGTGCGCACCTTGTAAAAGCCGGGCTGGATCGACGAGATGGCGGCATTTCCCTGGGCCGCCTCGACGAAGGTGGCGGAGTTCGCCACCACTTTCTCATCCTGGAGGGTGTTACCGATCGCGGTCGTGGAGTCCCCGTCGTGGACCTGGATCACCACATCGTTGACGCCGTCGCCGGTGAAATCGCTGCTCGTGCCGAACACGTTGTGCCACAGCTTAGAGCCCAGAAAGACCACACCGATGACGACGACGACCAGGATGCCGAGCGCGAGACCGCCGGCCATGCGACGCTTGCGCCGCCCGCGTGCTTCCCGCAACCGGTCCGCGCGTGTTCTTTTGCGCCGTGGGGGGCCGACCGCCATCGGCTCCACCCGTTCCCGGTGCCAGCTGGGCTCGACGCGTTCGCGGCCCCAATCGTCAGACATCCCCGACCTCGTCCCTGAAGTCACCATGTGCCGCCAACGCCGCGCGCCGCTGATCCAGCCAATTCTGCAGAATGCCGACCGCGGCAGCCTGGTCGATCATCTTTCGCTGTCCCTTGGCCCGCACCCCGGCCTCCCGCAACGACCGCTGCGCCGCAACGGTGGTCAGCCGCTCGTCGGCCAGTCGCACCGGCACCGGCGCGATGCGTGCCGCCAGTTGATCGGCGAGACCGATCGCGTCTTGGGCGGCCGAACCCGACCGGTCGGCGAGGGTGCGCGGCAACCCGACCACCGCTTCGACCGCGTGGAAGTCGTCAACCAACGTCGCCAGCCGTCGCACATGCTTCTCGCCGCCCTTGCGGCGATCCCGCAGCACCGTCTCGACCGGTGTCGCGAGAATCCCGTCCGGATCGCTGACCGCCACCCCGATACGGACGCTGCCCGCGTCGATGCCCAGCCGTCGGCCGGGTCCTGGGTCGGGCGGCTGCAGCGTGGGGCCTGGCCGGTCGGGTTGACGGTCGTCGACGCTCGCCACGCGGTCAGCTCCGGTCCAGTTCGGCACGCAACGCGGCCAACGCCGCCTCGATCCCCGCCGCACCTTTACCGGAGCCCTGTGCCAGATCGGCCTTGCCACCCCCGCGACCGTTCACCGGCGCGCCCAACTGCTTCACCAGATCGTTGGCGCTCAGTCCCAGATCCTGCGCCGCCGGATTGACCGCCACCACGTACGGCACGGAGTCATCCCCACCGTTTGGGCCTTCGGCGATCAGCGCGACGACCGCGGGGTCACCGCCCAGTTTGCCCTTGATGTCGCCGACGAGCGTGCGCAGATCCGCCGCCGACATTCCGCCGGCCATCCGCTGCGCCACAAGGTGGACCTTACCGACCTGTTCGGCACCTGCGGCGGCATTCGCGGCCGCGGCGCGCGCGTTCGCCAGGCGAATCCGGTCGAGTTCCTTTTCGGCGGCCCGTAGCCGTTCGACGAGGTTGGCCACCCGGGCCGGAACCTCGTCCGACGGCACCTTCAGTGATGACGCCAGCCCCGCCATCAGGGCGCGTTCCTTGGCCAGGTGGCGGAACGAGTCCAACCCGACGTACGCCTCGACGCGACGCACGCCGGAGCCGACCGAGGATTCGCCGAGGATCGTGACGGGCCCGATCTGTGCCGAACTGTTGACGTGGGTGCCGCCGCAGAGTTCGAGCGAGAAGGGGCCGCCGATCTCGACGACTCGGACCTCATCGGGGTAGGCCTCGCCGAACAGGGCCATCGCGCCCATCGACTTGGCCTTCTCCAGATCGGTGGTGAAACTGTGCACTTCGAAGTTGGCTTCAACCGCCTCGTTGGTGACTTCTTCGATCTGGGTCCGCTGGTCCTCGGACAGCGCGCCCTGCCAGTTGAAGTCGAACCGCAGATAGCCGGGGCGGTTCAGCGATCCTGCCTGAACGGCGTTGGGCCCCAGCACCTGCCGAAGGGCCGCGTGCACCATGTGGGTTCCGGAATGCCCCTGGGTCGCGCCATGGCGCCACCTCGGGTCGACGGCGGCCACCACAGTGTCGCCCTCCACGAACTCGCCGGACTCGACGTTGATTCGGTGTGCCCACAGGGTTTTGGCGATCTTCTGGACGTCGGTCACCGCGGCCTTGGCCGCTGCGGACGCACCCGCACCGGTGATCGTGCCCTCGTCGGCGATCTGCCCGCCGGACTCCGCGTAGAACGGGCTGCGATCGAGAACGAGTTCCACGCGGTCGGCGTCGTGCGTCCCGTGGCCGATGACGGGTACCCGCTTGCCGTCGACGAAGATGCCGAGAATCCTTGCCTCGGTGGTCAACTCGTCGAAACCGGTGAACTCGGTGGGGGCAGTGTCGACGAGTTCGCGGTATGCCGACAGATCGGAGTGCGCCTGCTTGCGTGCCGCCGCGTCTGCCTTGGCGCGCCGGCGCTGCTCGGCCATCAACCCGCGGAAGCCCTCTTCGTCGACGCTCAGGTCGGCTTCAGCGGCCATCTCCAGCGTCAGTTCCAGCGGGAAGCCGTACGTGTCGTGCAGGGTGAATGCATCGGTTCCGGAGATGGTCGACTTGCCCGAGCGCTTGGTCGTGGCGGCCGCCTCGTCGAACAGCCGGGACCCTGACGCCAGCGTCCGGTTGAAGGCGGTCTCCTCTGCGACGGCGATGCGCTGGATGCGATCGAAGTCGGTGACCAGTTCCGGATACGACGGGCCCATCGCGTCGCGAACCGTGGTCATCAACTCGGCGACGATCGGTTGCTCGACGCCCAGCAGCTTCGCCGCGCGGATGATCCTGCGCAGCAACCGGCGCAGGACGTAGCCGCGGCCCTCGTTTCCGGGACTGACGCCGTCGCCGATGATGATCGCGGCGGTACGACTGTGGTCGGCGATGATGCGGTACCGGACGTCGTCTCCGTGGTTGCCTTGGCCGTACCCCCGTGGGGCGACGGCGGCGACCAGGTCGATCACCGGACGCAGCAGATCAGTCTCGTAGACGTTGTCGACATCCTGCAGCAGGCACGCGACCCGCTCGACGCCCATGCCGGTGTCGATGTTCTTGCGCGGCAGCGGGCCGAGGATCTCGAAGTTCTCCTTCGATGTGCCCTCGCCGCGTTCGTTCTGCATGAACACGAGATTCCAGATCTCGATGTAGCGGTCCTCGTTGGCCTCGGGTCCACCCTCGATGCCGTACTCCGGCCCGCGGTCGTAGTAGATCTCCGATGAGGGCCCGCACGGTCCGGGGATGCCCATCGACCAGTAGTTGTCGGCCATGCCGCGGCGCTGGATGCGCTCCAGGGGCAGTCCGGCGACTTCCTGCCACAGCCGGATCGCTTCGTCGTCATCGAGATACACGGTCGCCCAGATTCTTTCGGGGTCCATGCCGTACCCGCCCTGTTCGACGGGGTTCGTCAGCAGGCTCCATGCGAACTCGATGGCGCCCTTCTTGAAGTAGTCGCCGAAGCTGAAGTTGCCCGCCATCTGGAAGAAGGTGTTGTGACGGGTGGTGATGCCGACCTCGTCGATGTCCGGGGTGCGGATGCACTTCTGAACACTCACCGCGCGATCCCAGGGCGGTCGGCGCTGCCCGAGGAAGTAGGGCACGAACTGCACCATGCCGGCGTTGACGAACAGCAGGTTGGGGTCGTCGAGGATCACCGAGGCGCTGGGGACCTCGGTATGGCCCGCCTTCACGAAGTGATCAAGGAAGCGCTTCCTGATCTCGTGTGTCTGCACGTTCTTTCTGTTCCTTGTTCTATTGGGTGGCCGTATGGGTGGCTTCCGCAATTACCTGCGACTATTCGACCGCACCACAGTACCGGTCGCAGTTGTGGCGCCTGAAAGGCCAACGAACCGGCACCGCGTCAGGTGCCGGCTAGGCGCCGATGAAGCTCAACCGAACCTTCCGCTGCGGATTGTCGCTGTTCAGATCCACCAGCACGACGCTCTGCCACGTGCCGAGCAGCGGCTTTCCGCCCTGCACGGGCACCGTCACCGATGGCGAGACCAGCGCGGGCAGCACATGGTCGGCGCCGTGCCCCGGGGCGCCGTGGGCATGGCGATAGCGGTCATCGCGAGGCAGCAGGCGTTCCAGCGTGTCCAGCAGGTCGTCATCGGACCCGGCACCGGTCTCGATGATCGCGACACCGGCCGTCGCGTGCGGGACGAAGACATTGCACAAGCCGTCTTGGTGCGCACTGCAGAACGCGCGCACCTCATCGGTGAGGTCGACGATGCGGCGCCTGGCGGTGTCGATATCGAGTACATCCGTGTCCACGTCGTCGAGCCTACGAGCAATCGGCGGGATTGACGCGAGCGTTTATTTCGCCGGAGGCAGGGGTATCGCTGCTTGACCAGGGTGATCTACGAACGGCCCTGCCACTAGTCATCGGAGGCATCGTGACCATCACCGGCATCATCACCGCAATACTCATCGGCATCGTCATCGGCGTACTGGCCAGGCTGCTGCTACCGGGTAAGCAGCCCATTGGGATGCTCGTAACGATCCTGGTCGGCATCGTCGCCGCGTTGATCGGTACTTGGCTTGCCCAGGCGCTCGGCATTTCCACCACAACGCCCGGCGTCGACTGGGGGGAGCTGCTCGTTCAGCTCGTCGTGGCCGTGATCGGAGTGGCGCTCGTGTCGGCGCTCATGGGACGTGGTCGCACCGGCATGACGGGCCGCCGGCGCTCGGGCTTGATGCGCTGACGCGTACCACCCGAATAGCGATCCCGGCTGGACCCCTGCAGCCGGGATCGCTCCTTCTCGAGGTCAGAGGCTCTTGAGTAAGGCGTCGAGCTTCTCGTAGCCCTCGGTCATTCCGCCTTCCATGCCGGAAGAAAGCAGTGCGTCTCGCGCCTCGGTGTTGGGGCAGATCGACCGGCCCCGCAGCCGGGAACGGCCGTTGCCGAGGTCCTCGAACCACATGTACTCGATGTTCACCATGTCCGGCGCACCTTCGAATTCGAAGGTCTGCAGGATGAACTCGTTGTCTCGCACGGTGTGGAACGTGCCGTTGAAGCCGAACGTCCCTTCGTCGTTTGAGTGCGTATAGCGGTACCCGCCATGGCTTTTGAAGTCCCACTCGGTGATCTCCATCTCCAGACCATGCGGGCCGAGCCACTGCTTCATCAGCTCGGGCTCGGCATGCGCCCGGAACAGCGCTTCGACCGGAGCGTCGAACTCGCGGGTGAACTCCATGGCCAGGGTGTCGACCGGGGCGTTGAGGTCCAATGCGTTCGTCATGTGGTGCGTCCTTTCTCCTGGGTGTCGGGCATGCCTGCCAGCAGGGCGTCCAGCCGGCGGTAACTGCGCTCGGCGTCGAGCCGATATCGGTCGATCCATGCGGTCAGCCGCTCCAGCGCGGCGGCGTCGAGGTGAACCGGCCGTCGCTGTGCGTCGCGGGTCCGCGTGACGAGACCCGCATGCTCGAGCACCTGAATGTGCTTGGACACCGCCTGTTTGGTGATGTCGAACGGTGCGGCCAGCTCGTTGACCGTGGCCGGCCCCCTGGACAGTCGCGCGACGATCGCACGTCGAATCGGGTCGGCCAGCGCCAGGAAGGCGCGATCGAGCTGCGCATCCGCATCGCCATCACTCTCCATTATCAACCTTGCGCTTGATCAATGCTTCGGTTGAATAACAACGTAGGACGGTGTGTGGTGCGTGTCAAGGGGTGGCGAATTTCGCCGAGACTGCAAGCAGATCGCCATCTGGGCCGAAATCGCGATCTGTCCGCAGTCTCGGCGGGAATGAGGCGTCGAAACCGTCAGCGCTTCTTGCGGATGATCGCGCGCAGCTTGTCCAGGCGCGTCGCGATCTCACGTTCGGCTCCGTGGGTGGTCGGCTGGTAATAGTCGACGCCGACCAGCTCATCGGGCGGATATTGCTGGGGCACAACGCCATCGGGATCGTCGTGCGCGTACTTGTAGCCGATCGCGTTGCCCAGTTTCTCGGCGCCGGAGTAGTGGCCGTCGCGCAGATGGGTCGGTACCTGGCCGGCCTTGCCCGCCCTGATGTCAGCCATCGCGGATCCCAGGGCGGTGGTGACGGCATTCGACTTGGGTGCGGTCGCCAGGTGAACGGTCGCGTGGGCCAGCGTGAGCTGCCCCTCCGGCATTCCGATGAGCTGCACGGTCTGAGCTGCGGCGACGGCCGTCTGCAGGGCGGTCGGATCGGCCATGCCGATGTCTTCGCTGGCGAGAATCATGAGTCGTCTGGCGATGAACCGTGGGTCCTCCCCCGCGACCAGCATTCGGGACAGGTAGTGCAGGGCTGCGTCGACGTCGGAGCCGCGGACCGACTTGATGAACGCGCTGATGACGTCGTAGTGCTGATCGCCGTCGCGGTCATAGCGGACGGCGGCCTTGTCCAGCGACTGCTCGATCACCTCGACCGTCACGTCGCCGGCCTCGGCCGCGACCTCGAGGGCCGTCAGCGCGCGACGGGCATCGCCTGCCGACAGCTGCACCAGTAACTCGACGGCATCGTCGGCGACCGTGACCTTGCCACCGAGGCCACGTTCGTCGTCGATCGCGCGCCGCACGAGTTCGCGCACCGCGTCGGCGCCGAGGGGGTGCAGTTGCAGGATCAGCGACCGCGAAAGCAGCGGTGCGACGACGGAGAACGACGGGTTCTCAGTGGTGGCCGCGACCAGCAGCACCACGCGATTCTCGACGGCGGACAGCAGCGCGTCCTGCTGTGTCTTGGAGAACCGGTGCACCTCGTCGATGAACAGCACGGTCTGCTCACCGTGTGCGGCCGCCCGCCGCGCGGTATCGATGACGGCGCGGACCTCTTTCACGCCGGCCGACAACGCCGAAAGCGCCTCGAAACGGCGGCCGGTCGCCCCCGAGATCAGCGATGCGAGTGTCGTCTTACCGGTGCCGGGCGGACCATAGAGAATGACCGACGCCGCTCCCGAACCCTCGACCATCCGGCGCAGCGGCGAACCCGGCTGCAGCAGGTGGTCCTGTCCGACGACCTCATCGAGCGTGGCGGGCCGCATCCGCACCGCAAGCGGGGTGGACGCGCCGACGGGGGCGACCCCCGACGACCGCTCTTCGCCGGGCACGTCAAACAGACCGTCGGCCACGCTCTCTGCTTACCACGAGGCGATGACGCGACGCGTTCACGACTCCGCTGGTTGTGTCACGAAGTCGATCAGCTCCTCGACGCGGCCGATGAGCGCGGGCTCGAGGTCGTTCCAGTCGCGCACGCGGCCCCGGATCCGCTGCCACGCTCTCGCGATGTCGGCCTGTTGGGCGCACGGCCAGCCCAGCTTGTCGCACACGCCCTTCTTCCAGTCCGTGCCCTTGGGGATGACGGGCCACTCCGGCACCCCGATCCGGCCGGGTTTGACCGCCTGCCAGATGTCGATGAACGGATGTCCGACGACGAGTGTGTGCGCGCCGCCGGGACCCCGGCGGACCGCATCGGCGATTCGCGCCTCCTTGGAGCCGGCCACGAGATGGTCGACGAGCACACCAAGCCGTCGTCCGGGTGCCGGCCGGAACTCTTCGACGATCGCGGCGAGATCGTCGACGCCCCCGAGATATTCGACGACGACCCCCTCGACGCGAAGATCGTCACCCCACACCTGCTCGACGAGCTCCGCGTCATGGCGACCCTCGACGTAGATGCGACTCGCCAACGCCACCTTCGCGCGCGCGCCGGCCACGGCCACCGACCCCGACGCGGTCCGCGACGTCTGCGGTGCCGCGCGCTTCGGCGGAGTCAGGATGACGGGCTGGCCGTCGACGAGATAACCGGGACCGACCGGAAACGGTTTCTTGCGACCGTTGCGATCCTCGAGTTCCATCCGGCCGTACTCGACGCGCATCACCGCGCCGACGAAGCCGGTCTGAGCGTCCTCGACGACCATGCCGATCTCAACCGGCAGCTCAACCGAACGAGGTCGTTTCCGGTGCGGGTTCGAGGCGAGGACATCAGAGCCATAGCGATCAGCCACCGCGTGATCGTAGGGTCAGCACCGTGCTGCTGAACCGCGACACGGCCGAGGGAATCGCTAACGGCAGCATCACACTTGTGCTCCGCCGCTGGGACGCGCCGAGGGTCAAGGCAGGCGGCACGCAGCGCACCATGGCGGGCACGATTCGCATCGACGACGTCGCCGAATTCCCCGGACACCACCGGGTGACCGCCGCGCAGGCCCGGGCGGCCGGTTACCCGGATGCCGCGACCGCCCAGAAAGACCTGAACCGCAGGCACGCCCGGCACACCTATGCGATCGCGGTCTCCTTCCTGGCACCCGACGAACGGCCCGCGCTTGCCGCCGAGGACCGGCTGTCGCCCGCCGATGTGGCTGCGATCACGGCGCGCCTGGACCGCTGGGACGCAGCCACCGAGCCGTGGACGAGGCAGTACCTGCAATTGATCGGCGCCAACGAGGCGGTGCGCGCACCCGATCTCGCCGACCGCGTCGGGATGGACGTACCCCGGTTCAAACGCCGCGTCCGCCAACTCAAGGGGCTGGGCCTGACAATCAGCCTGGACGTGGGTTACCGCCTATCGGGACGCGGCAGAGCCTTCCTGCGACTGTCGGGGTAAAGATGAACCCGTGATGGAGCTATCGAAGTATGGGCCGTGGGCCGTCGTCGCTGGCGGCTCCGAGGGCGTCGGCGCGGAATTCGCGCGGCAGTTGGCTGCCGCGGGAATCAACCTCGTCCTGATCGCCCGAAAGCCCGATCCCCTGGCCGAAACCGCGGAAACGTGTCGTGCCCTGGGCGTCGAAGTACGAACACTCGCTGTGGATTTGGTGTCGGCCGACGCGGTGACTCGCATCGCGGACGCCACTTCCGACCTCGAGGTGGGTCTGCTCATCTACAACGCGGGTGCGAACACCTGCAGCGAGCGCTTCCTGGATGGTGCGCTGAGCGACTTCGGCAGGGTGATCGACCTCAACATCGGCACCATGCTGGCACTGGTGCAGCACTTCGGCAGGCCGATGCGGGATCGCCGGCGCGGCGGCATCCTGATGGTCGGCTCGATGGCCGGCTACCTCGGTTCGATGCGGCACACCGTATACGGGGGTGTGAAGGCCTTTGGGCGCATCTTCGCCGAAGGGTTGTGGCTCGAGCTACGCGATTACGGCGTCGACGTGCTGGAGTTGGTGCTCGGAGTCACCCGCACCCCGGCCATGGAGCGCGTCGGGCTGAACTTCGATGTCCCCGGCATGCGCGTCGCCAACCCCGCGGACGTCGCCCGCGAGGGTCTCGAACAACTCCCCCACGGCCCGATCCATATCGCAGGGGGCAATGGCGATGACATCGCTCGTCGAAACGATCCCGACCGCGTGAAAGTGGTTCTCGGTACGCACAAGTTCATGGAAAAACTCATGGGATCCGGTTAGTTGAAAGGAATTTCGTTGAACGACGAGCGGATTTTCGAACTGGAACGACGGCTCGAACGCATCGAGGAGGAGCGCGCGATCGAGCGGTTGATCGCCTCGTACGGTCCGCTGGTCGACGCCGGTGAAGCCGACGCCGCGGCACAGTTGTGGGCCACCGACGGGAGCTACGACGTGGAGGGCTGGTCGATGCGCAGCCGCGAGGACGTGGCGGCCATGGTGCGCTCCGACGCCCATCAGGGGCTGATCCACCGGGGCTGCAGTCATTTCCTGGGCCCGGCGGTGGTGACCGTCGATGGCATGGACGCGGTGGCGGTGTGCGAGTCGATCCTGTTGGTTCATCGCGGCGAGGGGTTCGTCGTCGCGCGCGCAGGAGTCAACCACTTCCGGCTGCAGCTCATCGACGACCGTTGGCAGATCGTCGAACGCACGACACGGACGCTGGACGGCAAATCGGAGGCACGCGATCTTCTGGCGTCGGGGATCGCAGGCTCATGAGCGGAAACCTCGACGGCAAGGTGGCGCTGGTGACCGGCGCCGGCGCGGGCATCGGCGAGGGCATCGTCCGACGCTTCGCCGATGAGGGTGCCAAGGTGGTGGTCGCCGAGATCGACTCGGCGGCAGGCGAAGCCGTCGCCCAGTCGATAGGCGGAACGTATGTCGGCACGGACGTGTCCGACCGCGAGCAGGTCGAAAACGCGGTGCAGACCGCGCTGTCGGCGTACGGGTCCATCGACATCGTGGTGAACAACGCCTGGGGCGGCGGCGGGATCGGCCGGGTCGAGAAGAAGACCGACGAACAACTGTCGCAGGGCATCGCCGTCGGCTACTACGGTCCGTTCTGGGCGATGCGCGCTGCGTTCCCGCACATGAAGGAGCGCGGCTGGGGTCGGGTCATCAACATGTGCAGCCTCAATGGCGTCAATGCCCATATGGGCTCATTGGAGTACAACGCGGCCAAAGAGGCGCTGCGTGCCCTCACCCGCACCGCGGCACGGGAGTGGGCGCCCACGGGCGTCACCGTCAACGCGATCTGCCCGGCGGCCAAGAGCCAGGCCTTCTTTCGCGCAATCGGCGAGTACCCCGAGCTGGAGGCGGTAGCCGATGCGGCGAACCCGATGGGACGCATGGGCGACCCCTATGACGACATCGCGCCCGTTGCGGTGTTCCTGGCCGGCGAAGGCTCGCGTTACCTGACGGGCAACACGCTGTTCGTCGATGGCGGCGGTCACATCAACGGCACACCGTGGGCCCCTGATCTCGGCGACTAGCCCAACTGCGTCTGCTGATCCTCCGCCGGGGCGCCGATCTCGGCGAGTTTCACCGGATTCGAGGTGATCTCATCGATCACCGTGTGGATGAACCGCATCTTCTCGAGCACCGGGCCCCGTAGTACGAAGGGATAGAGATCGTCCTTGCCCATCGAGCGGTTCACCATGTTCAGTGCCCACGACAGCGGCAGCCAGAGGTCAATGATCGTGTCGAAACCGCTGGGCCCCAACGTGCGTCGTTCGAAGGTGGCACCGGCGGGTGCGAACCCGAAGGCGGCGGCGGTGTCCAGGGTGTCGCGGATGTGCAGGTAATGGGCGAAGGTCTCCGCCCAATCCTCGGCCGGATGCATCGTGGCGTAGGACGACACGTAATCCTTCTGCCAGCCGGCCGGCGCACCCTCGCTGTAGTGGCGATCCAGCGCCGCCTGATAGTCGAGGTCGGGATCGCCGAACAGCTCGTTGAACCGCTCCAGGTAGTCCGACGACGTCCCGATGAGACGGTAGAAGTAGTAGTGGCCGATCTCGTGACGGAAGTGTCCGAGCAGGGTGCGGTACGGCTCGTCCATCGAGATGCGCAGCTGCTCGCGGTGCACGTCGTCACCCTCGGCAAGGTCCAGCGTGATGACCCCGTTGGCATGACCGGTGAAGACCTTCTCGAATTGACTGGACAGCAGGTCGAACGCGAGCCCGTACTCCGGATCAGCGTCGCGGCCCACGATGGGCAGCTTGAGCTCGTACAGCTCGGCGATCATCCGCCGCTTGGCCCGTTCCGCCGTCGCGAACGCGGCCAGCGCGACCGCGTCGGCATCGTTGGGCCTCGTGCGGGTCAGCGCGCACGATGCGCACAGCTTGGCGATCGGCCCTTTCTCCACCAGCCAGTTGCATTCTGCGAGATGCAGATTCGCACATAGCCGGTACTCGCTGGAGTCCACGGCGCCGGCATGCTCTGACTCGGGGCCCGGCGCGATGACCAGCAGCGCCATGTCGTCCAGCGAAAAGCCGATCCTGCTGCGACAGGACAGGCAGACCGAATTCTCGAATGCCAGCCGCTGGCCGCAGTTGGGACAGGTGAAGTCACGCATGAAGCACACCGCCGTCGCAGGGCGCAACGTCGACCGCGACGTCGATCTTGCTGCGTTCGGAGTCGGTGTAGATGATGCCGCGCAGCGGCGGAACGTCCGCGTAGTCGCGCCCGAAACCGACGGTGATGTAGCGCTCGTCGACCATCTGGGCGTTAGTGGGATCGAAACCGAGCCACTGGTTTTGCGGCGTCCACACAGACGCCCATGCGTGCGTGGCGTCGATTCCCACCATGCGTTCCTTTCCCGGAGGTGGGTCGGTGGCCAGATAACCGGATACGTAGCTGGCTGCCAACCCGTTGGCACGCAGGCAGGCGATGGCAAGCCGCGCGAAGTCCTGACATACCCCTTCCCGGGCAGTCAAAACCTCGCTCACCCGAGTCGACACCGTCGTCGAGCCGGAGCGGTAGGTGAAATCTGTGTAGATCCGCGAATTCAGGTCGCGCAGCACCTCGATGAGCGGGCGCCCCGGCTCGAAACTCGGTGCGGCATAGTCACGTAGCCCGTCGGTGATTTCGGCCGAACGCAGGTCGAGGGTGAACTCCATGGCCAGTGCGCCGTCCGTTCCGACGGGCCTGGAGATCTCCCACGGCGCGCGCGCCGATCCGCCGTCATAGAGGTCGGCGGGCGGCGGATCCACCTCGACCACCGAGCGGCTCGTGATCGACAGCGTCTCGTGCCGCTCGGTGACGTGGAAGTACGAACTGATGTTGCCGTAGGCGTCGCGGCTGGTGGAGCTGTCCGCTGCCGTCGGTTCGATCTCGAGCGAGTGCGAAAGGCACCGCTGCCGCGCGGAGTCGCGCGGGGTCAGGAAGCCGCGACCGTAGCTACTGGTCACGACATCCGAGTAGCGGTACACCGTGCGGTGCGACACCTGATAGCACCGGCTCGATCCTGAGGTCGTGGGCCCATCGTTTTCCCGAGGGCCTGTCACGGCATCACCCTGCGCTCATCGGGGCCCCACAGCGGCTGCATTTCGCCTGGCAAAGACAGATGGGTCGCGGTGATGACGGTGGACAGTTCGCGCAGATCGGCGTGGGTGTCGTTGAGCAACGACGCTAGGTCTGCACGGCGACCCTCGGCCGTCACCTCGTCGAGGTCGGCAGGCTCGATGCGGCGCAACCGGGCATTGATCTCCTCGACCAGCCGCTCAGGCCGCGATGAACCCGACGACCCGGGCAACGCCTTCAGTGCGATACGAAGCCGCTCGAGCTGGAAAGCCAGCGAGCGTGGATTCTCGGCGTCCATCAAGACCAGATCGGCCACGGCGGCAACACTAACCATTCCGGGGTTGCGTCTCCGATAAATGACCGCCGATTCACATGCCACCAGCGTGGATTCGGTGATGGTCTGCTCAGCACCTGGATTGCGGACCGTGATGAGAGTGGCCCGCAGGAGTGCCGTGAGACCCAGCCCACGTTCGATCCGCTTGCCGATGTCCATTATGGTCCAGCCCACGTCATGCACCATGGACTCGGCGGCGACGCCCGACAGCGCCAGCATGCCCGACAGCGTCAGACTGGTCGTCGAGGACAAGAACGCCTCGCCCTCGGCCTTGGACTCCGGTGGCTCGTCGGCGGGCCGACCGAACGGCTGAGCCGGGGCGTGCAGCAGCGCGCGCTCGACGGCCGCCAACACCATCCAGGTGTCGTTGGACATCTGGTCGCGAACCGCACGCGCGGCGAGACCAAGACGTTCGACCGACTGCGCGAGGGAGCCGGGACGATGCCGGTCGGCCGTCAGCGACCACAACGTCGTCGGCGCCGTCGCCACTATCTCAGCGTAATCACCGTCACCGATGCTGGTTCCGGTGATCGAACCGAGCGCGGTGAGCAGCACCGGGACGCACTCGCTGCCGGCCAGCTCCCGGCGGTAACGGAATTCGTGATAGCGCTCGCGAGTCACGGTGAGCAGCCGCGCCATGTTCTCGGCGCGTTCGGCGTAGCGGCCCATCCAGAACAGATCGGACAACACACGCGGCGAGCTGACCGCCCGAGTGGGACTGGGCATGATCGCCGGCAGCTCCACCGGCGGTGCGGTCGGGGTCCGCTCCGCGGTCACCCGCGTCGGTGTGCGAACCCAGATATCCTTGGCTGCAACGGTATTCAGTCGATACGCCGCGTGTCCGGGTGCGACGAGGTAGCCGAGTCCGCCGATCATCGGCGCGTAACCACTTCGCTGCGAGACCGTGAACAAACGCATGCCTACGTTGGCCGCCGACAGGCCACCGGTGTAGTAGTCGGTGGGAGCCGAGGAGAACTGCGGCAGCTGCTGGCCCACCCATTGCCACGGCGTGGTTTCGATGCGCACGCCGAGTTCCCGACGCTGCGCAGACGACAGGGCCGGCCCGACAATCGCCTGGCCCCCGGTGACCGGTCGGATCAGCAGCGACGCCAGGTTACTCAACAAATGTGAGCGTTCGGTGTTGATGCCGCCCCAATACATCTCCGCCGTCCGTAACAGCGGCGTCTCCCCCAGTAGGCGTTCGGCGAGTTCAGGTAGAAAACGAAGCAGTCCAGGGCTTTCCAGGATGCCGCTGCCGAGCGAGTTGACAACGCTGACCGCGCCGCGACGCAACACCTCGACCAACCCGACGACGCCCAGGCGCGAATCAGGCCGTAGGTCAAGCGGATCCGCGTAATCGGCGTCGACGCGGCGCAGCACCACGTCGACGCGCTTCAGCGTGCCCATCGATCGCATCCACAGCTTGCCGTCACGCACCACCAGATCGGCACTCTCCACCAGTGGGAAGCCGAGCACGCTCGCCAGATAGGCCTGATCAAAGGCCGTCTCGGAGTGGATTCCGGGACTGAGCACCACGACAACGGGTTCTTCGGCGGACTCGGGCGCGACGTCGATCAGTGCGAGGCGCAGCGCTTGGGCCCAAGGCGAGGCTGGACGCGGCCCGATGCGCTCGTACAGATCGGGAAATGCGTGCGCCACCACCCGACGGTCGGCCAATGCGTATCCCGCGCCCGACGGCGCCTGCGTCCAGTCCGCGTTGACCAGGAAGCTGCCATCATGTCCGCGGCTGATGTCGCAGCCGTGCATGAACAGCTGGTGGCGGCCAGGCACCTCGATCCCCCGTGCTGCGCGAATGTAGCCGGGGTGCGCGAAGAGTAATTGCGGGGGCAACACCCCACTGGTCACCGACTCGCGTGCGCCGTAGAGATCGGTCAGGATTGCGTCGAGCAACCGCGAACGCTGCAGCAGGCCGGCTTCCAGGATGTCCCAGTCGGACGACGAGATCACCAAAGGCAACGCGTCGAGCTGCCATGGCCCGGGGTCGGCCGCCCCGTTTCCGTTGGTGACGGCGTCGCCGTTGCGGTCGACCTGGACGTAGGTGATGCCGTCGTTGTCGACCAAGCCGCGCACCGTCGACCGAAGCTGGTTGAGGCCGATACGGCCACGCTCGCCGACGCATTCGGCGAGCTCCTGCCAGGCCGGCCGGATATTGCCTGCGGGATCGACGAATTCGTCGTACCCGCCGACCGCACTCCCGCGTACGTCGAACAGCGCCTGCTGGGCTCGCGCATCGCGATAACGCGACAGCAGGTTGTCGATGTCGTGGGGAGTCGTTGCGGGTAGGGCCATCACTGCAGAACGGTACGCACCCGGCGCAGATCCAAGATTCCCGGCGCGCCCACATCGGTGGATTGGCGGGCCTGCTTCTCCCGGATGTCGGCCATGTCGACCTTGCCGGGGGTGAAGCCGGTGGTCTCGAATCGTCGGCCGCGTCGCGACTCGGCTTCCACGGCGTTGACGGGCGGACGGTCATAAGCCCGGCCGCCGGGATGCGACACGTGATACGTGCAGCCGCCGCGTGACATGCCGGTCGCGGTGTCCACGAGTTCGAACCGCAACGGCCCGTCCACAGTGATCGTCGGATGCAGCGCGCTCGGGGGCTGCCACGCGCGGAACCTCAAGCCACCCACCTGGACATCGGGGTTGTCGGTGGCGAGCAGCGGTATCGGGTAGCCGTTGGCGGTCACGATGTAGCGTTGACGGTCCGCGCCGATGAGCCGGACCTGAATGCGCTCGATCGATGAGTCGACGTAGCGTGCCGTGCCACCTCCGGCCGACTCCTCCCCCAGCACATTCCACGGCTCGATCGCCCCGCGCAGCTCGATCTCCACTCCGTCGAACACGGCCGTGCCGATGCGCGGGAACCGGAACTCCGTAAACGGGTCGAGCCAGCTGGTGTCGAAGTTGATGCCGTGCGCACGCAGGTCTGCGGCCACGCCTGCGATGTCGTGAATCAGGAAGTGCGGCAACAGGTATCGGCCGTGCAGGTTGGCGCCGTGTCGGATGAGCGGCGCTCTCAGCGGTTCGTCCCAGAACCATGCGACCAGCGACCGCACCAGCAGGGACTGCACCATCGCCATCTGGTAGTGCGGCGGCATCTCGAACCCGCGCAGCTCCAGCAGGCCGAGTCGACCGCGTGGACCGTCGGGGCTGTACAGCTTGTCGATGCAGAACTCGGCGCGGTGGGTATTGCCGGTGATGTCGCTCAGCAGGTGCCGCAACGCCCGGTCGACGATCCACGGCCGTGGTCCGCCCTCGCCGGCGGATAGTCGCGCGATCTCGGCGAATACGATCTCGAGTTCGTACAGCGACTCCGCGCGCCCTTCGTCCACCCGGGGCGCCTGCGATGTCGTGCCGATGAACCGTCCCGCGAACAGGTAGGACAGCGACGGATGCCGCTGCCAATACGTCAGCATCGACACCAGCAGGTCGGGCCGGCGCAACAGCGGTGAGTCCGCGGGGGTGATGCCGCCCAGCGTGATGTGGTTCCCCCCGCCGGTGCCGCCGTGGCTGCCGTCGACCTCGAATGACTCGGTCGACAGCCGGGCCAGCCGGGCCTCGCTGTACAGCGTTTCCAGCTGTTGGCGCTGCTCGGCGAAACTGGCTGTGGGTGCCACGTTGACCTCGATGACGCCGGGGTCGGGGGTGACGGTCATCGAGGTGATCCGCGGGTCCGGCGGCGGCCCGTAACCCTCGAGGACGATCGGACAGCCGGCCTTGGCCGCCGCGGCCTCCACGCGGCGAATGAGGTCGACGAAATGGTCCGCGTCGTCGGTCGGCGGGAGATAGATGTAGAGCAGCCCCTCGCGGATCTCGGCGACGACGGCAGTCGTCGGCGTAGCGTCGACATCCACGACTTCCGCGTCGTCCGAGCGGGATTCGACGGACAACGCCCCGCGGCGCACCAGGGCATCGGCAGCATAGGTTGGCTGAGGCGGACGCCAGCTGATGGACTTCAGCGGCAGCCGCAGCCCCGCGGGTGAGTCGCCGTCGAGCAGGACGATGCGCCCGCGCCGCAGCCGCCAGTCCGCACTGGCCCAGCCGGACCCGTCGTCGGCGCGGTGCAACGGCAGCACGTAGGCCGCCGGTTCGGTGACCGCCTCCTCCAGCCGTGCGACCAGCGCCGCCCGCGCCTCGGCGGTGTCCGCTTCCAGATCGTCTGTCGCATCGACGGGTTCGCCCGCCGGCAGGCGCACCGCGGCGCCGAGTCGGTTCAACGCATCCTCGTACGCGGGCCGAATCTGAGAAGGGGGCAGCCCAAGTCCGTCGGCGAGCGCACCGAGCACCCGCAGTCCGGCGTCGGGCGCGACCTCGATCCTCTCCGGCGTCGACGGCCACGGATCGGCGAGCAACGCCTGATCGCGCCACAGCGGTTCGCCGTCGGTGCGCCAGAAGAGTCCGATCTGCCAGCGCGGCAACGGTTCTCCCGGATACCACTTACCCTGGTTGCGGTGAACCAGGCCCTGTGGCGCCCACACCTTCTTCAACCGCGCGGCGAGGTCGGAGGCCAGTCGGCGTTTGTGCGGCCCGTCGGCGTCGGTCGTCCACTCGGGATCGACCTGGTTGTCGATGGAGACGAACGTCGGCTCGCCGCCCATCGTCAGACGGACGTCGCCCGCGGCAAGTCGCTCGTCGACGCGGCCGCCGAGCTCACAGATGGCCCCCCAGGCCGCCTCGGTGTAAGGGAGCGTGACCCGCGGGTCCTCGTGCACGCGCGTCACGGCGTTGGTGAAATCCAGCGTCGACTCGCACGGTTCGACGGCTCCTGTGATCGGCGCGGCCGAGTCCGGATGCGGTGTCGCTGACAGCGGGATATGGCCCTCGCCCGCGAATAGGCCCGACGTCGGGTCCAGCCCGATCCAGCCCGCACCGGGGATGTACACCTCGGCCCAGGCGTGCAGATCGGTGAAGTCGGCGGCCGGGCCGGACGGACCATCGAGCGCCTCGACGTCGGAGGTGAGCTGGACGAGGTAACCGGAGACGAACCGGGCGGCCAGCCCGAGCTGACGCAGGATCGACACGAGCAACCAGGCCGAGTCGCGACACGAGCCGATGCCGGTGCGCAGCGTGTGGTCCGGCGTCTGCACACCGGGTTCCATCCGAACGCTGTAACCGACGTCTACGTTGACCGCGCGGTTGAGCGCGACAAGGTAGTCGATGGTGCGGGTGTCCGGCGCGACGGAGAAGTTCTTCACCCACGCCTGGACGAGGTCGCCGGGCCCACTGCCCTCATCGCCCTCGTCGACCGGCCGCAGGTAGGGCTTGAGGTCCTCGGCGAGAGCCTTGGGATAGGTGAAGCCGACCTTTTCCGCGTATTCCTCGATGAAGAAGTCGAACGGGTTGATCACCTTCAGGTCGGCGATCAGGCCGACGGTGATCGTGAGGCCGCGAGCGCGGGACGGGAAAACCAGCCGGGCAAGGAAATTGCCGAATGCGTCCTGCTGCCAGTTGACGAAGTGGTCGGCGGGCTCGACGGTCAGCGAGTAGGCCTCGATCGGCGTGCGCGAGTGCGGGGCCGGGCGCAGCCGGACGACGTGGGGATGCACCTGCACGAGTCGGTCGAACGTGTAGCTGGTGCGATGCTCCAGCGCCACCTTGATGCCCATCGCAAGATCCCATCACAAGGTAGGAGGGTGCGCAGTGCGGCGCTCAGGTCTGTGCCACGCGCGGAATGAGTGTGCCCTTCGGGCGCAGCACCAGAACGAGCACCCCGGCAATGACGATGCCGACGAGGTTTACCGCCAGCTGCAGCGCCGATTTCGCGGCGACATCCCAGTCGCCGAGGATCGCTGCCACCACCGAGAATCCCGCAGCAGGCACGGTCGTCACCGATATGAACACTCCCACCAGCGCGGCCGACTTTGCAGAAATCAGCGACAACATTCCTGCCGCACCCGCGAGCAGCGCCACGACGAACGACAGCGGACCGACCTGGAAGATGAAATCCACTTCGCTGAGCTGCTTGACGCTGTCCAGGCTGAGCCACCCGGCAGCTTGAGCGCCCAGCGTTCCGACTGCCGTGATCGCCATGGCCAGCGGAAACCCGATCAACAATGCCAATGACGCGCGCCGCGCCAGGTCGAGTCTGCGGCGCACCAACGCCACCGAAAGCGCAGCCAGCGGCCCGAATTCGGGGCCCACCACCATCGCGCCCACCACGGTGACCGTGGAATCGGTGACCACACCCACGGAGGCCAGTAGGCACGCCAACGTCAAGAACAGCAGGAAAGTGACGCTGAGCGTGGCTTCTTCGCGGGTCCGGCCGATCAGTTCATCCCAGACCACCGCGTCGGCAGGGTCGCCCTCGGCCGCGTCTTCTGCCTTGTGCGCCCTCGTTGACAGGACGGTGTCGAGCACCTCGAGGGTGATCGCGCCCCGATGTTGCACGTCGATGTCCTTGAGCTCCTTGATGACGCTGTTGGCGCATTCGCGCGCGATGTCGGCGGTGATCTCGTCGCCGACCGGTTCAAGGGCCGCCCCCGGATACAGCACGATGTTCGCGACGCCGACTTCGCGGCGCAGCACGTCGATGACGTCCTCGCGCATCTCCTCAGGCACAATCACCCGCAAATGCAGCACTGGTGAACCCTAACCGCGCACAATCGTGCGCGTGGCCACCTGGAAGGACGTCGGCCGAATCGCCGGCCAGTTGCCGGAAACCGCCGAAGCCTCGCCACGAAACTGGCGGGTTCGCAAGAAGCTCATGGTCTGGGAGCGGCCGCTGCGGAAGGCCGACTACGCCGCGCTCATCGGCGACGACCCGATCTCACCGAACTGGCCACCGAGGCGTGGCTGACCCAGGCGCCCAAGACATTGGTGAAGGCATATCTCGCGCAGCAGCGCTAGCCTCTGACGGCCTTGACGACCAGTTCGTCGGGTGGCACGAGATGCCCTTTTTCACAACGGATCTCGACAGTGGCTTCAGCGCCGCAGTCGGCGTGCGCCAGCCGCAGCGGGGCTCGGTTGGGCAGGTGGCGCCGCCCCCATTCGAACATCGCCCACACCACAGGCATGAAGTCGATGCCTGCGTCGGTCGGCACGTACTCGTCGCGGCTGCGCTGCCCGGGTTCCTGGTACGGCCTGCGCTCGAGTAGGCCGGCGTCGACGAGTTCCGACAGCCGCGCGGCGGCAGCGGCCTTGGTCACGCCGACGCGGCGCCAGAAGTCGTCGAACCGGGTCGTGCCGTAGTACGCCTCGCGCATGATCAGCATCGCGGTCTTGGTCCCGAGCAGTGCCATCGTCTTCTCGACCGGGCATTCCCCCACCGCCGACCAGGCGTCGCGGTCGGCCAGCCGGCCCTGCAGCACTGTCATGGAAGTCACTCCTCATCTGGGTTGTTCCAAGTATACCCAGGTGTTATAGCTGGGTATAGGAAGCATTACTCAGTGACGAGTCAGGAGGCTGGAAATGGCTGAATTTGCGGGCCGGGATGCGGTGATCGTCGAGGCGGTACGCACCCCGATCGGAAAGGGCAAGGCCAACGGCGCATTACATGATGTACTGCCCGTCGACCTGCTGGCGCACAGCCTCACCGAGCTGGTGAACCGCGCGGGCATCGACCCGGCGCTTGTCGACGACGTCATCACCGGCGCCGTCTCACAGATCGGCGATCAGGCCGTCAACATCGGACGCAACGCGCTGCTGGCCGCGGGCTTCCCCGAGACCGTGCCGGGCACCACCGTCGACCGCCAGTGCGGCAGCAGCCAGCAGGCGATCGCGTTCGCGGCGCAGGGCGTGATCGCGGGGGCGTACGACATCGTCGTCGCCGCCGGTGTGGAGTCGATGTCACGGGTACCGATGGGGTCGAGCGTGCTGCCGGGCAGCGACCCGTTCGGCGCCATGGCGCAGCGCTATCCGGAAGGGTTGGTGCCGCAGGGCATCAGCGCCGAACTGATCGCGGCGAAGTGGGGCTTCTCACGTCAGCAACTCGACGAGTTCTCCGCGGGCAGTCACGAGAAGGCCGCGCAGGCAACGAAAGAGGGCCGCTTCGACAATGAGCTGATCCCGATCGCCGGGCTCACCACCGACGAGATCATTCGCCCCGGCACCACGGTGGAGACGCTGGCGGGTCTGAAACCCGCGTTCTACACCCCGGCCTATGAAGCTCGGTTCCCGCAGATCAAGTGGGAGATCACGCCGGGCAACTCGTCGCCGTTGTCAGACGGCAGCGCGGCGGTGCTGATCACCACGACCGAGACCGCTAAGCGGCTGGGCCTGCGTCCACTGGCGCGGATCCACACCTCGACCGTGGTGGGATCGGATCCGCTCTACATGCTGACCGGCGTCATCCCCGCGACCGAGAAGGTGTTGCAGCGAGCCGGACTGACCCTGTCTGATATCGACCTGTTCGAGGTCAACGAGGCGTTCGCGCCGGTGGTGCTGGCGTGGGCTCATGACGTCGGGGCCGACCTGTCGAAGACGAACGTCAACGGCGGTGCCATCGCGATCGGTCACCCGCTGGGCGCATCCGGTGCTCGCATCATGACGACGCTCGTGAATGCGCTGGAGCAGCGCGGCGGGCGCTATGCGTTGCAGACGATGTGTGAGGGCGGCGGTATGGCCAACGCCACGATCATCGAGCGGCTCTAGTCCCTGCGATTTGTGCACGTTTGGGCGCGCTCACCGCTCCAAAACGTGCACAAATCACGCCTTTTGCAGCTCGATGAGCGGGATGACGCGGCTGGTCTTCTGCTGGTACTCACCGAAGACCGGCGACTGCTCGACCAGCTTCGGGTAGTGGACATCCCGTTCCGCGGAGGGCAGCTCGCGGGCGATCACGTCGTAGGCGGAGGTTCCCACCTCGATGTGTGCCCGCGGGTTCTTCCGCAGGTTGTGCACCCACGCGGGATCGATGTCAGCACCGGCATACGAGCCGACGACGATGATCTTGTCGTCGACGGTGAAGTACGCGAGTGGTGAGAGACGCGGCTCACCGGACTTCGCGCCCGTCGTGGTCAGAAGCAGCAGGTTGCCGCCCTCGAACGGGCCGCCGACCTTGCCGCCGTTGGCGCGAAACTCGTCGACGATGCCGGCGTTGAACGCCTTGATGTCAGGGATCTCGGTCATGCCCCATCACAGCCCGTGTCTGGCCGCATCTATTCCGTGCGCATAATTCTCAGTCATGCGGGTGATCGTCACGGGCGGCAACAGCGGTGTAGGCGCGGCGACGGCGACGGCGCTCGCCGCGCAGGGCCACAGCGTCATGATCGCCTGCCGCAGCGTCGACAAAGCCCAGCGCGTCGCCGCGGAGATGCCCGGCGACGTCGAAGTGGGTTCGCTCGATCTCGCTGACCTCGCCAGCGTGCGGGCGTTCGCCGATTCGGTGGAGACCGTAGATGTGCTGGTGAACAACGCCGGGGTGATGGGCATGCCGTTGACCCGCACCGTCGACGGTTTCGAGGCGCATATGGGCACGAACCATCTCGGGCACTTCGCATTGACGTGTCTGCTGGGCGACCGGATCAAAGACCGCGTGGTGTCGGTCGCGAGTGCCACCTACCTGTTCACCCACCTCGACCTGGCCGACCTCAACTGGCACACCCGCAAGTACTCGAAGTTCGCGGCCTACGGGCAGTCCAAGCTGGCCAACCTGCTTTTCGTGCGCGAGCTCGCCGCGCGCGGGGTACGCGCCTACGCGTCCGATCCGGGTGCGACCGACACCGACATCACCAGGACCATGAGCATGGGCGAGCACCGTGGCATGCGCAAGCTGCTGCACACACCGGTCCAGGGTGCGCGGGCCAGCCTGCAGGCGGTGTCGACCGATCTGCCCAGCGGCACCTATCTGGCGCCGCGGTTCAACCAGTTCGGTCCGCCGAAGGTCACCAAGCCCCGGCCCAAAGCGGTAGATCCCGTAATGGCCCGGCGGCTATGGGAGCTGTCTGCGGAGCTGACGGGCTGCGACTGGCCTTAGCCGGCCTTGGGATTGGCATCCGGTTTGAAGTCGATGCCCGATTCCTTGCGCTGCTGCGCGGTGATCGGTGCGGGCGCATCGGTCAACGGATCGACACCACCGCCGGACTTGGGGAACGCGATGACCTCACGGATCGAATCCAACCCGGCGAGCAGCGCGGTGATGCGGTCCCAGCCGAACGCGATGCCGCCGTGCGGCGGGGCGCCAAACGTGAACGCGTCCAACAGGAATCCGAACTTCTCTTGGGCTTCGTCGTGATCGATGCCCATCATGGCGAACACCCGCTCCTGGACGTCGCGACGGTGGATACGGATCGACCCGCCGCCGATCTCGTTCCCGTTGCACACGATGTCGTAGGCATTGGCCAGCGCGGCGCCCGGATCGGTGTCGAACGTGGCCTCCGATTCCGGCTTCGGCGACGTGAACGCGTGGTGCACTGCCGTCCACGCACCGGACCCGACCGCGACATCGCCTGCGGCACTGGCCTCGTCGGCGGCCTCGAACAGCGGCCAGTCCACCACCCAGGTGAACGCCCAGGCGTCCGGGTCGATCATGTCGAGACGCTTGGCGATCTCGATACGGGTCGCCCCGAGCAGCGCACGCGCCGCCTTCGTCGGGCCTGCGGAGAAGAAGATGCAGTCCCCCGGCTTCGCCCCGACATGCGCAGCGAGCCCGTCACGTTCGGCATCGGTGAGGTTCTTGGCGACCGGCCCGCCGAGGGTGCCGTCCTCGGCGACGAGAACGTAGGCCAGCCCTTTGTGCCCGCGTTGCTTGGCGAATTCCTGCCAGCCATCGAGTGTGCGCCGCGGTTGCGAGGCGCCCCCGGGCATGACGACAGCCCCGACGTACGGCGCCTGGAACACCCGAAAAGTGGTGTCGGAGAAGTACTCCGTGCACTCGACGAGTTCGACGGCGAATCGAAGGTCGGGTTTGTCGGACCCGAACCGACGCATCGCGTCCGCGTAGTTGATCCGCGGGAGCGGGGTCGGCAGGTCATAACCGATCAACGCCCACAGCGCCTTGAGAACCTCCTCGGACACCGCGATGACGTCATCGGCGTCGACGAAGCTCATCTCCATGTCGAGCTGGGTGAACTCGGGCTGGCGGTCGGCGCGGAAGTCCTCGTCGCGGTAGCAGCGCGCGATTTGGTAGTAACGCTCCATGCCCGCCACCATGAGCAGCTGCTTGAACAGCTGCGGGCTCTGCGGCAGGGCATAGAAGCTCCCCGGCTGCAGCCGGGCGGGCACCAGGAAGTCCCGCGCCCCTTCGGGCGTGGACCGCGTCATCGTCGGCGTCTCGATCTCGACGAAGTCGTGGCGCGCCAGCACGTCGCGGGCCGCCGCATTCACCTTGGACCGCAAGCGAATCGCGTTGCCCGGGCCTTCGCGGCGCAGATCGAGGTAGCGGTACTTGAGCCGAGCTTCCTCGCCGGCCTGCTCGTCGAGTTGGAAGGGCAGCGGGGCGCTCTCGCCCAGCACCGTCAGCGACGTCGCGTTGATTTCGATGTCACCCGTGGGGATTTCGGGGTTCGCGTTACCTTCTGGGCGGATTTCGACGACGCCGTCGACGGCGATGCAGTACTCCGCGCGCAGCCGGTGCGCATTGGCGAGCACGTCCGCTTCACGAAACACGACCTGCGATACGCCGGACGAATCACGAAGGTCGATGAAGATGACACCGCCGTGGTCGCGGCGGCGCGCGACCCAGCCGGCCAGCGTCACCTGCTGACCGGCGTCGGTTGACCGCAACGAACCAGCGGCATGACTGCGCAGCACGAAAACTCCTCGCAAATGGGTGTGGATCGACTGCACAGTCTAGAGGTGTGTCTCCGCGGGTAATTTGGCCAGCGTGAGGATCGCAGTGATAGGCCCGGGTGCCATCGGCACGACGGTCGCAGCCCTGGTCTACGCCGCTGGTCACGAGGTGGTCGTCTGCGGGCGCACGGCGCGGTCGTCATTGGAGCTGCGCCCCGACGAAGGCGACCCGATCGTGGTGCCACACCCCGTCCACACCGACCCCTCCGAGATCGACGGACCGTTCGACGTCGTGCTGCTCGCCGTCAAGGACACCCAAAACGAGCAGGCCGCAGCCTGGCTGGCTCGAGTGTGCGACCAGAACACGGTGGTCTGTGCGCTGCAGAACGGCGTAGAGCAGGTTGAACGTGTCGGAAGGCTCTGCCCCGAGTCGACCGTCGTTCCGTGCGTGGTGTGGTTCTCTGCCGAGACGCAGCCCGACGGCTGGGTGCGGCTACGCACGCCGGTACGACTGGTGCTCCCCGAAACACCTGCCGCGACCACACTCGCCGACGTGTTGCGCGGTCCCCGGTTGTCGGTCGACACCGATCCCGATTTTGTCACGGCGACCTGGCATAAGTTGCTGGTCAACGCCGTCGCAGGGCTCATGGTCCTGACCGGACGAAAATCGGGGATGTTCCGCCGGGACGACGTTGCTGCCATGGCTCGTGCTTACGTGGCCGAGTGCCTGGCGGTTGCGCGCGCAGAGGGTGCCGGCCTCGGCGACGAGATGGTCGACCAGACGGTGCGGCTCTTCACCGAGGTGCCCGAGGACATGACGACGTCGATCCTGACCGACCGCGAACACGGCAGTCCGCTGGAATGGGACATCCGCAACGGAGTGATCAGCCGCAAGGCCGCCGAGCACGGCCTGGAGACCCCGATCAGCGACGTCCTGGTGCCGCTGCTGGCGGCAGCGAGCGACGGGCCCGGATAATCTCAGCGCGTGTCCGCGCCGCAGACTCCGTAGACCTGCCCATCACTCCCGGCCAGCTCTCGCAGGTGCTCGAGGAAGAAGAGGCCTGGCCGCAGTGGTCCTACGAGACCCGTATGACGTGGACGGGTCCCGGACCCTTAGGAGTCGGCTCCACCCGCGCCGTCGAGATGCGCAGTGGAGGGCGTGTCATCGATGAGGTCATCGCGTGGCATCCGCAGATGCACATGGCTTTTCGCGTGAATGCCGTGTCTGTGCCCACCGAAGGCGCATCGGTTGAGGAGTTTCGCATCGAGCCGACTCCGCGAGGGTGCCGGCTGACGTGGACGCTGGCGCACGATCCGAAGCAGGCTTCGTTGGGGGTGAAGCTCATCGGGAGGCCCGTGATGAATGCCAAATACCGCCAATACATGGCCAAGCTGGGCAAGTACACCGAGCAACGGTTCGGCATTTCGATCTAGAACCCGGCTAGACACTGTCCGTTATCGTGTATGGCCATGCACGCCTGTGAGCTGGTTGAGCTGGACTTCATCGACAGCGCGCCGTTTCGGTTCGTCAGCACAGTGGACCTGAAGATCACGCCCGAGCAACTGTTCGAGGTGCTCGCCGACGCGGAGTCGTGGCCCCAATGGGCGACGGCGATCACCAAGGTCACCTGGACAAGCCCCGAACCGCGCGGTATCGGTACGACGCGCACCGTACACATGCGCGGCGGCATCGTCGGTGACGAGGAGTTCCTGGCCTGGGAACCGTTCACCCACATGGCATTTCGATTCAACGAAGCGTCCAGTAGTTCCATCTCGGCGTTCGCCGAGGACTACCGCGTGGTGCCAACGGCCGAAGGCTGCCACCTGACATGGGTGATGGCGATGAAGCCCAAGGGCCTATCAGGTCGCATCGGCATGACACTGGGCAAACCGCTTATGGCACGCACGTTCCAGAAGTTCCTGTACAACCTGCGCGATTACTCCGACAAGCGGTTCGCTGTCGCGGGTTAGCCGCTACTTCTTGTTGTTTCCGGCGTCGAAGTCCGTCAACTTCACTTCGGTGACGCTGGCGCCGGCGAAAGTCGCCCGACGGCGCTCCAACTGGTAGTCCCCTTCGGGGCCTCCGTGGGACGCGTCGGCAGTCGTACCCATTGTCGGGGTTCCCGGATCCGCCGACGCCACCGCGCTGGCGTTGACGATCGCGGCACCCAGTCCCACGGCCGCCACGAACGCGGCGATCCAATTCGTCGTGGTGTTCATGGCTCAATGGTCGTGCTCAGCGAGGCGCCACGTAATCGCCGCAGAGTCACAGTCTGCTAGTGCAACGGAAGACTTTCCTGTCCCCCAGGAAAGGCCGCGTGCACGAGGCGCCGGGGACGTGGAGATCCATGTGCCTCGCGACGTGACGTTCCCGTCCCTGTATGCCCGGCATCAAGCGCGAGATCCGAGTTGTTGCGGGCTTTTTAGTCCACATTCGTGCCGGAACCTGATTTCGCCGGTTGAGCGCGCCTAGGACAGCCCGGCCCACGCTTTCCGGCGCTCCGCATCCGGGTCCTCGGTGACGGTGTCGCGCGCAGTCATGATGATGCGCGTGACGCGGCGCTCGGTGTCGTAGACCGGCCAGTCGTGCCCGTTCGACCACTCGATCTCACCGGTATCCCACCCCTTGGCCGCGAAGTCCAGCCACGCTCGCTGCATCCGCCTGCCGACGGGCGGCTGCATCCGGCGTCCGAGCGGATGCAGTTTGCGCCCGATGAACGACGCGTAGCTGTGCTGGACGTGCACGATCTCGCTGCCGTGAGTGGCGCCCAGCCCCAGCAGCCGCAGGCTCCAGCCGACGTGGTCGAACCGGTACATGTGCGTCGGCGCGACAGCGCTGTAGGCGTCGGCGAACGCCCATGCCGGTCCACCGAACATCACGTCGGAGCCGAACGCGATCAGGGCCCGCCGCCGCGGATAGTCCGGATAGGCGGCCAGCACCGCATCCTTGGCGTCCGGTGCGACGCGGTCGAGGTAGGCGTCGATCGACGCCGTCGTGGTCGGCAACATCGGCGGTTTCGTCCACGCGAACATCGACGCCTCGTGACTGTTGGTGCCGATGATCAGCGGCATCCGCTCGAGCGCACCATCGCGGGCGGCGTCCACCGGATGCCTCGGCAGCAGGTCCACTCCGTAGGTCAATCCGTACGCGAGGTTCGGTGTGTTCGACGCGCTCTTGAGCTGAAGCACGCCCGCGGCCCGGCGCAGCTGGCGCTGCGGCAGCATCTTGACCTCGGCCACATCGACGCCCAACCGCTTGACGAACTCGTGCGCCTGTCGGGCCCGGCTCTCACGTTCGCCGATCAAGGGCAGCGCCGGACTCTGGGCGATCGCACGGCTGAACAGACCCTTGGACGCGGGACTCGCCAGCAGTGCCAGCACCGACGTCGCACCCGCCGATTCGCCGAAGACGGTCACCCGATCGGGGTCGCCGCCGAACGCGGCGATGTGATCGCGGATCCAGCCCAGCGCCGCCATCTGATCGCGCAATGCGAGATTGTCATCGAATCCGTCTCCGAGGTCGCTGAGCTCGAACCCGCCGAACACTCCGATGCGGTAGGTGATGTTGACGACCACCACATTGCCGTTGGCGGCCAGCCTCGAACCGTTGTAGAGCTGAAACTGCCCCGCGCCGTAGACAAAAGCGCCACCGGGAATCCACACCATCACCGGAAGCGACGCGCTGGTGTCCGGCGACCATACCGTCAGCGTCAGGCAGGCCTCGTCGCGCACCTTCGGATCGTCGCGGCCACCGCCGACGAACGACTTGCTCTGCGGCGGCAACGGACCGTGTTCGAGTGCGTCGAGCAGCCCGGTCCACGGCTGCGCCGGAGCGGGGGCCAGGAATCGTCTGTCCCCCACCGGCTGCTCTGCGTACGGAACGCCGCGCCAGACACCGACGCCGCCTTCGGTCGTTCCGCGAATGTCCCCGAGCTCGGTGTGCGCGACCGGCGAAGGCCCCGAATGTCCGAGAACGACTGCCACGCCTGAATCGTAGTGTGCAAAGGTGAATGCAGACCCGTGCGACGGCGTGGACATGGACGCGAATGAGGTAGGGCAATGACGTTCAACGAGGGCATGCAGATCGACACGAGCACCACGTCCACCAGTGGCGGCGGTCGTGGTCCCGGCCGTGGCATCGCCGTCGGCGGCGGAATCGGCGGCCTCCTCATCCTCGTCGTCGCGGTGTTCCTCGGAGTCGATCCCAGTACGGTCGTGCCGCCGCAGCAGTACGACACCGGAGGCGTCGAGACACCCGGCTTCGATCTCAGCCAATGCAAGACCGGCGAGGACGCGAACAACATCGTGCAGTGCCGCGTGGTCGCGACGGGCAACTCGGTGGACGCCGTGTGGCAGCAGTTGCTGCCCGGCTACGAGCGGCCGCGGATGGAAATCTTCACCGATCAGGTCCAGACCGCCTGCGGACCTGCGACCAGCGACGTCGGCCCCTTCTACTGCCCGGGCGATCGAACGGCGTACTTCGATGTCGGCTTCTTCGACGTGTTGCGCGACCAGTTCGGTTCCAGCGGCGGCCCGCTGGCTCAGGAGTATGTGGTCGCTCATGAGTACGGCCACCACGTCCAGAACCTCGAGGGCTCGCTGGTCCGTGCCCAGCAGGATCCGGAGGGCGCCACCGGCGGCGGCGTGCGTACTGAATTACAGGCCGACTGCTATGCGGGCATCTGGGCGCACTACGCGACCATTACCAAGCAAGAAAGCACCGGGGTGCCGTTCTTGGAGCCTTTGAGCGACAAAGACATTGCCGACGCGCTGTCGGCCGCGGCATCGGTTGGTGACGATCGCATCCAGCAGGCCGCCACCGGACGCGTCAACCCCGAGGCGTGGACGCACGGATCCTCCGAACAACGCCAGAAGTGGTTCACCGAGGGATATCGCACCGGCGACATCAACAGCTGTGACACGTATTCCGCCACCGATTTGGGCTAGATTTCGCCGCTAGCTGATCCGGTGCGATCGCCGCGCGCGAGATCTAGCGTCGATCATATGGACACCGTCACCGTCACACCCGAACTCACCATGCTCGTCGTGCGCGGATGGCAGGTCTACGTGTGGCGCGACGGCGATTCGGTCACCCTCATCGACACCGGCGCTCCCGGTTCGGGTGACGAGATCCTGGCAGCAGTGCCGCGGATAGACCGGATCGTGCTGACCCATGGCCACGTCGACCACTGCGGTTCGGCGGCCGAGCTGCAAGACGCCACGGGTGCAACCGTTTTCGCCGGTGCCGGCGACGCCACGGAGATCCGGAACGGTACCGCCATGCCGCCGCCGGTCTTCGAGGACTGGGAAATCCCCATTCACCAACGTGTTTCAGCCGGCCTGCCCGAGGCGGCACCACCGGTACCCGGTCTGCGCGAACTGCACGACGGCGACGTGCTGGACTTCGGTGGCGCCGCGGAGGTCCTGGCCATCCCCGGCCACACCGACGGCAGCATCGCGATCCACCTGCCCAGCCGTGGCGTGTTGTTCACCGGCGACACCATCGCCAACGTCGGGACGGTCATGCTCGGTACGTTCAACCAGGACCGGGCGCAGACCGTCACAGCGTTCAAACGACTGGCGGAACTCGATGTCGAAACGGCCTGCTTCGGCCACGGCGAACCGATCGTCTCGGCCGCCCGCACCCGCATCCGCGACACGGCTGCCACACTGACCGGGTGATGCCCGAGCACGATCCCATCGCGCCCGACACCAAGGACTGGACTTGGGTGTTGTCGCAATCCTGCCCCGAATGCGGCTTTGCCCCGCACGCCGTGCACCACACCGAGGTCGCCGACCGCATCCGCGCCGACGCCGCCGACTGGGTGTCGCGACTGGCCCAGGCCGGCGTCAGGGAGCGGCCGGCACCGACCGTGTGGTCAAAGTTGGAGTACGGCTGCCATATCCGCGACGTGCACCGCATCTTCGATCACCGCGTCCGGTTGATGCTCGGCGAAGACGAACCGCTGTTCCCCAATTGGGATCAAGACGAGACGGCGCGGTCCGACAACTACGGCGCACAGGACCCGGCCACGGTCGCCACCGAGTTGTTCGACGCCGCCGACATCGTCGCCGACACTTACACACGCGTACCGGCCGACGCGTGGTCGCGGCGGGGGCTGCGCAGCAATGGCAGTGAGTTCACGGTTGCATCAATTGCGATCTACCACTTGCACGACATCGTCCATCACGCGCACGATGTCGGGCATGGCTGAAGACACACCGCTCGCGGGCAAGGTCGCCTACGTCACGGGAGCGGCGCGCGGACAAGGACGTTCACACTGCATTCGACTGGCTCGAGCCGGTGCTGACATCGTTGCGATCGATGCCTGCGGGCCGGTCGCCGAGCACAACGGCTATCCCCCGGCGCTACCCGAGGATCTGGCCGAGACGGTGAGCCTGGTCGAGGGCGAGGGGCGCAAGATCCGCGCGGAAGAGGTCGACGTGCGCGACCTCGACGGCCAGCAGCGTGTGGTCGCCGACACGATCGAACAGTTCGGCCGGCTCGACATCGTCGTCGCGAACGCCGGTGTGCTGAATTGGGGCCGACTGTGGGAGATTTCGGCACAACAGTTCCAAGAGGTCGTGGACACCAACCTGACGGGGGTGTGGAACACCATCAAGGCGGTGGTGCCCGCGATGATCGAGGCAGGCAACGGCGGGTCCATCATCAACATCAGCTCGGCGGCCGGCATCAAGGCCGTTCCGGGTTGCGGGCACTACTGCGCGAGCAAGTTCGGCGTTGTTGCACTGACCAACTCGCTCGCGGTGGAGCTGGGCGAGTTCGGGATTCGCGTGAACTCCGTCCATCCCTACGGCACCGACACCCCGATGGGGAACGACGCCTCGATGTGGCAGATGTTCGCCGATCACCAGAACTTCATCCACAGCTTCTCCCCCGGCGCGCTGCCTACGGATTCGCTTGCCGCACCCGACTTGGTGTCCGACATCGTGCTGTGGTTGGCCAGCGACGCGTCGTCGCTCGTGACCGCCGCCCAGATCCCCGCGGACAAGGGCTATCTCAAGGTCTAGAGCCGCGACTGCTTCTTGATACTCGTGTCGGTGGTGCGCAGCGGGCGGATCAAGGCGTCCTGGGCGAACGAGGCGATGAGCTCACCGCTTTCGGTGTGGACGACCCCGCGGACATAAGACATGCCCGCGCCCACCTGGGTGCTCTCGTGCGTGTAGAGCAGCCAGCCGTCCCACGAGAACGGTTCGTGGAAGCTGACCGTGATCGTCATCGGCGCCGTCGATACGGTCAGATGCGCCTGCGCGGTCCCGATGCCTTCGTGTGCGCGCATCGTCGTCGAAATGCCAAGGTGTCCGGTGAAATACGCGATCAGCGCCTTGGCGAGGTCGTCGCGGGCGGGAATCGGATCGTAGTGCAGCCAGGCATACAGCTCGGGTGGTCCGACCTCGTCGGGGCTGTTCACGTCGACGACGTCGACCAGACGTAGTTGGCGTCCGGTCATCGGCATCTCCGACACGTGCGCGTCTTCGGGACCCGTGACGTCGGGCCGCGGCAGGTGGTGGCGGATGACGTCGGGGGTGGGCACGTCGGTCAGCACGGTCGCCGTGATGCACCGCTTGCCGTTCTGCTTGGCGGCGACGATCGCGGTCGCCGTCGACCGGCCTTCGTTGACCACGTCCAGCTCCAGCTCGACCGGACCCGCGCCGACCATGACCGCGCGGGCGAACACCGCCGACACCGATCGCACGGACTTCTCCGGAAAGCGTTTGGCCACAGCGACAATAGCCTGCGCAAGGACCTGCGTACCCTCGACCACCTGGCGGTCGTCCTGGCCTGCCGGGCCCGTCTCGGCGATGAATCTGTTCTCGCCGTCCGGCCGCACGTCGAACAATTCGAGCAGGCTCTCAACGGTCCAGGGTGTCTGCGCCGAGTCTGTGGTCATGGGAGGGAACACTAACCGAGCCGGGGCAAAAGCGGTAACGTCATTACCGACATTCACGCGCACAACCGGGGAGGTGTCATGGCGAAGCGTGGCGGTCGGCCGTCGAGCGGAGGCGCCCGCGCAGCGGCGTCGGACGACGTCGTGGATCTGGACCCGGAATCGCGCCCGAAGCGATTCATGAAGTCGGCGTTGGCAATTCTCGGCGAGACCGGCCGCACGGACTTCACGGTGCTCGAGGTCGTCGAACGGTCCAAGACCTCCCTGCGATCCTTCTACCAGCACTTCTCCACCAAGGACGAGTTGTTGCTGGCACTGGTCGACAAGATCATGTCGGAGTCGACGCGAAAGTGGCGCGAGGACACCGCCGGACTGCCCGCAGCCGACGCTTTGCGAATACTCATTGATCGCATCTGCACGCCCGCGGAGACGACCACGCAGGACAAGGTCAACCGCGGCCTGACGTTCTACAACGACCGGTTGGCCGAGGCGCTGCCAAGCGAGTACGCCCGTGTTCTGTCTCCGGTGCACGAGCTGATCAAGGACATCATCCGGAGCGGCATCGACGAGGGCGCATTCCGTGCCGACATCGACGTCGACGCGACAGCGGCCCTGATCATGCAGTCGGCGCTGGGGGCGATGCGTCTGCGGGTGCTCGGCGCAGAACTCACCGGAGTTCCGGTCGACGCCGACCACATCTACGACTTCTGCCTCAGCAGCCTCGCCGGACGCCGCGACCCCGCCTGACCTGCACCGCAAAGATGTGAAAACGCCTCAACCTGGGGTGGTGTTTTCGCTGGTCCAGACGTGGTAATGTCATTACCATCACAGCCAAGTCAGTCTTAAGGAGGCGCAACTATGACCCGCGAACTCCCCTATCCGGTGTTCGACGCCGACAACCACTTCTACGAGCCCAAAGAAGCCCTGACCCAGTTCCTGCCGGATCACCGCAAGGGCGTCATCGACTACATCGACGTCCGCGGACGCACCAAGATCATGGTGCGCAACGTCGTCAGCGATTACATCCCGAACCCGACGTTCGAGGTGGTCGCGCGTCCCGGCGCCCAGGAGGAGTACTTCCGGCACGGCAGTGGCGGCAAGAGCTTCCGCGAGGTCATGGGTAAGCCGATGAAGTCCATTCCGGCGTTCCGCAACCCCGAAGCCCGCCTCGAGGTGATGGACAGCCTCGGCCTGGACTACTCCCTGATGTTCCCGACGCTGGCCAGCCTGGTCGAGGAGCGACTGAAGGACGATCCGGACCTCATCCTCGACATCGTTCACGCGCTGAACCAGTGGATGTACGAGACCTGGCAGTTCAACTACGAGGACCGCATCTTCTCCACCCCGGTGATCAACCTGGGCAACGTCCATCGCGCACTCGAGGAACTCGACTGGTGCCTGGAGCGCGGTGCAAAGACCGTGTTGGTGCGCCCCGCCCCGGTGCCCGGCTACCGCGGAACCCGCTCGCTGGGTGTCGAGGAGTTCGACCCATTCTGGGACGCCTGTGTCAAGGCCGGCATCCCCGTCTCGATGCACGCCTCGGACAGCGGATACTCCGAGTACCTCAACGACTGGGAGCCCGGCGACGAGTTCAAACCGTTCGCGCCCACCGCGTTCCGGATGGTTGCGATGGGCAAGCGGCCTATCGAGGACACCATGGCGGCGTTGGTGTGCCACGGTGCGCTGACCCGCAACCCGGATCTGCGTGTGCTGTCCATCGAGAACGGCGCCGACTGGGTGCCCTACCTGTTCAAGCAGTTCAAGCAGGTCTACTCGAAGATGCCGCAGGGCTTCCTGGAGGATCCGATCGAGGCGTTCCACCGCTGCGTGTACGTCGCCCCGTTCTGGGAGGACGACTTCGCCCAGATGGCCGACCTGCTGGGCATCGACCGCGTGATCTTCGGTTCCGACTGGCCGCACCCCGAGGGCTTGTCGCAGCCGACGCATCTGGTCGACGATCTCCAGGGACTCGATGCCGAAGGGCAGCGAAAGGTCATGGGTGGCAACATGATCGATCTGTTCAAGGTCCCGAACGAGATCGTCCACAAGCCGGGTGTCCCCGCATTGGAATTCGCCTGATCCCAACGGCATCCATCGTGACGTGCGTGTCGGTGCTCCGGCACGCACGTTCACGCGTCAGCGAAAGTGAGTTCGCGCCGTGACCGACGTCGCAAACCCAGAACGGCTACTCTTCGCCTCGACCACCCAGTCGTTCCTCGAGAAGGGCGCGTCGCTGGGCCGGCTGCGTGAACTCCACGACGCGGGAAAGTCCTTCGAGATGGACTGGTGGCAGCGCGCCGCCGAACTCGGCTGGACCAGCTTGCTGGTGCCCGAAGAACTCGGCGGCGGCAACGTGTCAGGCGACGGCGTCGCCGACCTCGCTCTGGTCGCGGAATTGTCCGGCCGCAGCGTGGCACCGGGTCCGCTGCATCCGGTCAGCATCGTCCTGGCGGGTTTGGCCGAGGCCCCCGAGAACCACGAGCAGACAATCGAATCGCTGATCTCAGGCGAGATCGTCGCCTCGTGGGCGGCCTACGAGCCGGGCAAGCAGTGGCAGCCGCTCGATGCTGCGGTGACCGCGACGCGCACCGACACCGGATATCGCATCGACGGCGCGAAGGACCGCGTCGAGGCGGCCGGCGACAGTACGGTGCTGCTGGTGGTGGCCCGCTGCGACGACGCGGTGCGACAGTTCCTGGTTCCGACCGACGCGGCGGGTGTCACCGTGGCAGCGCAACGGTCGCTCGACATGGTGAAGACCTTTGCCCGAGTGCAATTCGACGGTGTCGAGGTGGATGCCACCGCGGCCGTCGGCTCTGCGGAGCAGACGCCGGCGCTCATCGAGCGGCAGAGCCAGATCGCGGCGATCCTTCAGTGCGCCGAGATCGTCGGCATCCTGGAGACGGTGCTGGACTTCACCATCCAATGGGGATTCGACCGGCATTCGTTCGGCAGGCCGATCGGCTCGTATCAGGCGCTGAAACACAAGTACGCCGACCTGAAGATCTGGTTCGAGTCGTGCCGGGCGACGACGAACGCCGCGGTCGCCGAGGTGGCCGCGCGCTCGGCCGGCGCCGAGATGGCGGTCAGCGTCGCGAAATCCTATGTGGGCGAACATGCTCCGGGCATGCTGCAGGACTGCATTCAGCTGCACGGCGGCATCGGTGTCACCTGGGAGCACGACCTGCATATCTTCCTGCGGCGGGCCACGCTGTACCGCTCGCTGTTCGGCACGCCGGAAGACCACAATCTGCGCGTGTATGCGCTCACCAAGAATCTGGAAAACGCCTCATGACCGACACCGCATCGGCAGCGACTGAAACGACCGAGTCTGTCGAAGAGTTCGCCACGCGTGCCCGCACCTGGTTGGCGGAGAACATGCCGCCCATCGACCCGGCCAACCCGCCCGAGCACGACAGGGGCGAAGAGGCACCCTGGCACCGCGCCCGGGAGTTGCAGAAGAAGCTGTACGAGGGCGGGTTCGCCGGCATCTGCTTCCCCCGCGAATACGGCGGCCTCGGGCTACCGATTGCCTACCAGAAGGCGTTCAACAACGAGTCGCGCTGTTACGAGCTTCCGGTCATCCTGAACACCCCGACGTTCACGATATGCGCCGCGACCATCCTGGACACTGGATCAGAAGAGCAGAAGCAGCAACACATCTCGGCCGCGCTGCGGGGCGACGAGGTGCTCGTGCAGCTGCTGTCGGAGCCTAGCGGCGGGTCCGATCTGGCCGGCGTCATCACCCGCGCCGACCGTAAAGGCGACAAATGGGTGATCAACGGCGCCAAGACCTGGAGCACCAGTGCGTTCGCCGCGGACTATGGGCTGATGCTCGCGCGCACCGACTGGGATGTGCCCAAGCACGAAGGCCTGACGATGTTCCTGGTGCCCATCAACAGCCCGGGGATCACACTGCGGCGCATCAAGCAGGTCAACGGGTCGGTCGAGTTCTGTGAGGAGTTCTTCGACAACCTCGAGCTCGGTGACGATGCCGTCGTCGGAGAAGTCAATGGCGGCTGGCACGTGGCGTCCCGGCAGCTGTACCACGAGCGCCGGGCGGTCGGAGGCGGCTCTGAGTTCGCGAGTGGCATTGGCGCCGAAGGCAAGTCGGATGTGCCGATCGATTACGTCGCGCTGCTGGAAGCGACCGGGCAGGCCGACAGTGAGCGAGCGCAGGAAATGGCGGGTCGCGCGCTGGTGCACCGCGCGGTACGCGAGCAGCTGATCGATCACGTGTATCACGGCGTTCTCGACGGCTCGCTGCCGCCGGCCGCGGGTTCGATCATCCGGGTGACCCACGCCGAGGTACATCACCTGGAGTTCGACACTGTGCTGTCGCTGACCGGCAGTTCGGGCGTCGTGGATGTCGGTGACGACATGATCCGCTACGGCGAACGCTATCTGTCGCGGCAGGCGGCGGCGCTCGGCGGCGGTACCACCGAGATCGCCCGTAACATCATCGGTGAACGCGTCCTGGGCTTTCCGCGTGAGCATGCCGCAGACCGGGGCGTGCCGTTCAATCAGGTCAAGCGGAACAAGGGCTAGGCAATATCGCCGAGACTGCTAGGAGATCGCAAATCCCGCTCAAATCGCGATCTGTCAGGGCCCACGCGAAGCCGGGGACAGTTTCGACGGAGCTAGAACAGCGTCGGCTGCAGGACTTCCGCGCAATCGACGGCGGGTGCCGCCGAGGCTCGGAACGAGCGGCGGTCGGGTGCCAGACCATGTTTGGCGATCAGCGACGTCACCCTGCCGTGCAGCGCTTTCCTGTAGTCCGACGGCAAATACGCTCCGCGCTTGTACAACTCGCGATACTTCGACACCAGCTCGGGATGCGACCGCGCCAGCCACGCCATGAACCACCCACGCGTTGAACCCCGCAGATGCAGACCGAAGGCCGTCACCCCCGTCGCTCCCGCTTCTGCGATCTGAGCCAAGAGCGCATCCAGATGGTCCGCCGAATCCGTCAGGTGGGGAAGAACCGGCGCCACCATCACATGGCAGTCCAGGCCCGCTTCGCGGACCGCGGAGATGAGCCCGAGACGGGCTTGCGGTGACGGCGTCCCCGGCTCGACATCCTTGTGCAGTTGGGGATCGCCGACGGCCAGTGAGATCGCGACGCTGACGTCGACGCGTCGCGCTGACTCCGCGATCAACGGCAGGTCGCGCCGCAACAGCGTGCCCTTGGTCAGGATCGAGAACGGCGTTCCGGAATCGGTCAGCGCGCCAATGATTCCCGGCATCAATGCATAGCGACCCTCGGCACGCTGATATGGGTCGGTGTTGGTGCCGAGTGCAACTGTCTCTCGTTGCCACGAACGTCGCGACAGCTCACGCCGCAGGACGTCGGCGACGTTGGTCTTCACGACGACCTGCGAGTCGAAATCAGCGCCGGAGTCGAAGTCCAGATACTCGTGCGTGGGCCGGGCGAAACAGTAGCGGCAGGCGTGCGAACAACCGCGATAGCCGTTGACCGTGTAATTGAAAGGGAGCATCGACGGAGCCGGGCGGCCGGAGACATTGGGCCGGGCGTTGGGCACCTTGTTCAACGCGGATTTACAGAGGATTTCGTGAAACGTCATGCCCTCGAACTGAGGCGAACGCACGCTCCGGACAAATCCGATCCGCTGCAGGCCGGGCAATGCACCGTCGTCGACGCTGACGCCCTGACCATCCCACCGCACCGGTCTATTCGAACCTATGTTCGATGCGATGTCAAGCTAACTACCGCGTTGACTCATCAGAAATGCGCGCGAAACGGTGATTCGTTGCCTCATCAGAAATGCGCGCGTAGGCCCAGTGGATGGGGTTGACGTTGGCACAGCGCAGAGCAATCACCGATGTGACCGCGAT